>Ga0169931_10002654_pt1 | contig 28966 bp, 25 predicted proteins | sample Kivu_15m_20L_FD_129675 | JGI IMG/M metagenome (GOLD analysis project Ga0169931, IMG submission 129675) | Freshwater microbial communities from Lake Kivu, Western Province, Rwanda to study Microbial Dark Matter (Phase II) - Kivu_15m_20L... | ecosystem: Environmental > Aquatic > Freshwater > Lake...
CAAGCGCAACTAAAAGGTTTGGTGCAAGGTAGCGACAGCACAGGAAAACTCAAACCAATTTACGGTGCAAAAATCAAACTCAAACAAGCCAACACGGGTGCAATTTCAGGGGAAGACGGCACATTTGAATTGGTATTACCCAAAACGCTTCCAGACACCCTAATTTTTTCCGCATTGGGCTATTTTCCCGACACAATCGTGGTGGATAAATCCGATCGCTTTTCGGCTCTACATGTTGTGCTTTACAGCGCACAAATTTTACCCGAAGTTTTGGTGACTTTTAAGCGGCAATCCCACAGTATTTCCAAAATGAAAATTCTTCATGTTGAGGAACTTACCTCCGCTGAATTGCGAAAAGCAGCTTGTTGTAATCTATCGGAATCATTTGAAACCAACGCCTCAGTGGATGTAAATATTACGGACGCCGTTTCGGGAGCGAAAAAAATTCAAATGATGGGACTTGACGGGGTTTACACACAACTGCAACTTGAAAATATTCCCTTTTTGCGCGGACTGGAAAGTTCTTTTGGACTCAACTCACTTCCAGGAACTTGGATAGAATCCATTCAAATCACCAAAGGAACAGGAACGGTGGTGAACGGTTATGAATCCATGGCTGGACTGGTGAATATTGAGGTGAAAAAACCGCAGGAAATGGAAGAGTTTTTTGTGAATGCTTACCAAAGTAATTTTGGTCGCTCGGAATTGAATTTACACGGAAGCAAAATTTTAAAAAAGGGTTGGAGTACTGCAAATTTTGCTCATGTTTCCAGTGTTTACGGAAATATTGACCATAATCGTGACGGTTTTCGTGATATGCCGCAGGGGAACAATTTTGCTTTTCTGAACCGTTGGAATTTCAATGGAAAAAAGATGGAGGCGCAGTTTGGAGTCAATGCTTATCAAGATAGAAAGTTGGGTGGACAAACGACCTTTTTTCGCGGAAGTCAAAACGAACCAAATCCAAGTGCAGCTTTTGGAGTGATGATGAATGCTAGACACGGAGAATTCTTTGCCAAAACAGGATTTTTCGGTAAAAAACCCATGCAATCCTTGGGCGTTTTGTATAATCTCAAATTTCATGAAATGGACGGATTTTTTGGGTTAAGAAATTTTCAAGGAGTGGAAAAAAGGGCATTTGTTCAAGCGATTTACGATGATATTATTGGTTCTTCTGACCGCAAAATCAAGGTTGGAACAAGTTTTCTTTTCTTAGATTTACAGCAACGAGCAGACCTACTTCAACAAAATCGTCAGGAGCAAGTTTTGGGTGTTTTTGGTGAATATACTTGGATGACTTCGAGAGTTACAAGTGTCTTTGGCGGAAGAATAGATTACCACAATTTGTTTGGTTTACAATGGATTCCGCGTTTTCACGCAAAAGTGATACTTGATGAATTCACCGATTTAAGGTTGACAGCAGGAAAGGGTTGGCGTGTTTCGAATTATTTGATTGACAACGTTTCTCTTTTAGCAAATTCGAAATCATGGGTTGCGCCACAAAATTTATTACCAGAAACCTCGTGGAATTTTGGGGGTTCAATCGTTCGAGAGTTGAAGATTGCGGAGAGAAAAGCGAGCTTAAGTGTCGATTACTATCATACTTATTTTGAAAATCAACTGGTGGTGGATCGCGATGAAGATTGGAGCAAGATTATTTTTACGAATCTTTCTTCGGGTTCTTATTCTAACATTTTTCAAACGGAATTTAGTTTCGAGCCAATCAAACGTTTCGAAGTTCGAGCAGCTTATAAATTTCTGGATGTCAAGGCGATTTATGGTGGAGAATGGCGCCAACAAGTAATGATTCCACGACATCGAGGCTTTCTGAATTTGGCTTATCAAACGAGAAACAAGCGTTGGGAATTCGATTGGACGTGTTCCATTTACGGACAAAGTCGTTTACCCATTCAAGAAAATTTAGACGTTCCAGGAACCTTTTTCAATGATGAAAAATCGCCCGTTTACCCCATGATGAATGCGCAAATTACGCACAATTACAAACGCTGGGAATTTTACGTAGGAGGAGAAAATCTTACACGTTTTCGTCAAGCTAATCCCATCATTGATGCTGCAAATCCTTTTTCCAACCGTTTCGACGCCACAAATATTTGGGGACCAATAATAAGTACAATGATTTACACTGGATTCCGCTTTCAGGTGAAGCGGAAGAAGGTGGGGTAGTTGGGAAGTTTGTATTTGATTATTTTGAGACTGGAAGAATTGTTGGTTGAAGCATAATGAATTTTTCCAGAAATAATAGGTTTTTAAAATCATATCTAGCTTAGAAACCAGAAATTTTAGAGAAAAAAGTTAAATTCGCCTAAAGAAAAGTATGGCAAATTCAATAAAATTTATGGTAGATGATAGTGGCACAAAAACATCTGCTGTTGTGCCAATAAAAACGTGGATGAAGCTAAACGAAGATTATCAAAAATTACAAAAAAAAATTGAATTATTTGTCGGTTTAAAATCGGCAATACAAGAAACCTCAAAGGCAAGGAAAACAGGGGAGAAATTACAGACTCTAAAAGACCTCCTGAATGATAATTTGTGCTAGACTTTATTCTAAACCATCATATAATTTCCCAAACCTAATTCGGCTCTCTTTTACTGACTTTTTGCACTAAATACATCATCTACAGCAAGTGCCTTTTCCTACAAGGAAAAATTAAAACCTACCTTTGCTGAAATGAATAAAGAAACCCTCAATTCAAAAATTTCAGCGCCGCAAACTAAGGCTCAGGCATGGCTCCACGCTTTGCGATTGAGAACTCTTCCACTTTCCATCTCAGGAATTTTAGTTGGTGGAGGATTGGCTTACATCCTTTTAAAAGAAGAAAATCAGGTGGAAAGTAAAGGTTTTTGGCTGATTTTTTCGCTTGCACTTTTGACAACAGTTGCTTTTCAAATTGTTTCTAACCTCGCTAACGATTTAGGCGACAGTGAAAAAGGAACCGACAACGCACAACGCATTGGTCCAACCCGTGCCGTTCAAAGTGGATTGATTTCACAAAGTCAAATGCGTGGTGCAATGATTTTTAGTGCCGTTGTTTCTTTGCTTTTAGCCGCAGGAATCATTGTTTCAAGTGCTCCAAATTTAAGTAGCGATAGTATTGTGGGGTACGCCGTGCTAGCTGTGGCTTGTGTTGCAGCAGCGATTACATACACAGTCGGAAAAAATGCTTACGGTTATCGTGGTTTGGGTGATGTAATGGTGTTTTTGTTTTTTGGTTGCGTAAGTGTAATGGGAACTTTTTCGCTTTTTGGTTTTGGCTTACAGTTCATTCCACTTTCAGGGGCAATTGCTGTTGGGGCATGGAGTACTGGCGTTTTGAACCTCAATAACCTGCGTGACCTCGAAAATGATTCCGTGTCTGGAAAAAGAACTTTAGTGGTGAAAATGGGATTTGAAAAAGCGAAAGGATACCACACTTTTTTGATGTTGTTTGGGGTAATTAGCTGGAATTCACTAGTGACCATTTTGGTATTCTACACAGGAAATATTTTGTTTTTACTTTCCGTAATTCCAATTTTTGTTTTGTTGACCCACACTTTACGCGTTCGGAAAGAAACAAATCCTCGAAATTTAGACAAGGAACTCAAGGTTGTTGCACTTTCCACTTTTGCTGCGTCCTTGATTTTATTTTTGGGGTGTTTGGTTTGAGAAAGTTTGCGCAAAACGACAATTGTTTTGTGTGATTTGAACTGGAAGTCAGAAAGTTCGATTTGTTTTCATTGCGAGGCTTAAATTTCCTTACTTTGGACGCCTAATCAAACTACAATGAAATCTTTATCACTTCTTTTTTAAATTGTCTTGTCAACTAATTTTTTTTAACCTTTTCTACTATTCTGCCATTGAAAATAAACTTTTTGCTGCATCGGTCGATTGGGTTCGGGTTCGGTTAATGGTTCGCAGGGGATAAGTGAATTGTGGCAATCTTCGGGTAATTTTTGGTAGAGTGCTGTACCTTCTGTTTTCCAAGCAATCATTTCATCGCTCACTGTTTTGATGATTTTTGCGGGATTTCCCACAACCAAACTTCTTTCGGGAATGTTCATTTTTGCAGGAACAAAACACAAAGCGCCAACAATACATTCTTTCCCGATTTCAACATCATCCATCAAAACGGCATTCATTCCAATCAAGGAGTTTTCGCCAACCGTTGCACCGTGAATAATAGCTCCGTGACCGATATGCGCCCCTTTTTTTAGCGTGACAGTTGTACCTGGAAACATGTGAATTGTGCAGTTTTCTTGTACATTACAACCGTCTTCAATGATTATTTGTCCCCAATCACCACGAATCGCCGCACCTGGTCCGATGTAAACGTTTTCTCCGATAATTACATTTCCCGTCACACATGCTTGTGGGTGAATAAAACTCGAAGGTTTCACTACAGGAATGAATCCGTTGAATGAATAAACTGCCATTTTTAAAAATTAGAAGGTGAAAATACAAGTATTTGTTTGAAGATACAATGTTACATTTGCCTAAAACGATATTTATGAAACACCTTTTATTTTTCGCGCTTTTGTTTTTCTCTTTTGGATTTAAGGCTCAAACTCGTTTAAATCAGGAGGAATTTAAACTCAAAATGAAACAGCCTAACGTACAGATTTTGGATGTTCGGACAGCGAAAGAAGTGGCTGAGGGGAAAATTGAGGGAGCAATTGTTGCCGATTATTTTTCTCCAAAATTCTTGGAAATGGCTGTAGAAAAATTAGATAAAAAGAAACCTGTGCTAATCTACTGTGCTGCAGGAGGAAGAAGTCAAAGTGCGATGAAAGATTTGAAAAAAGCTGGATTTAAAGAAGTTTATGATTTGGTTGGTGGGTTTGATGGGTACAAACCATGATTGAGTCCGCTTTAGGAAAACAAACTTCCTGGCGACCAACCCATTTCTAATCCTAGATGTTTGAAGCTTTTTTCGGTTGCTTTTCTGCCTCGTGGTGTACGCATTAGAAATCCTTCTTGAATCAAGAAAGGCTCGTAAACCTCTTCAATTGTACCTGCATTTTCACCGATAGCCGTTGCGATTGTCGTTAAACCAACGGGACCTCCACCAAATTTTTCAATCAACACTTTTAATATTCGGATGTCCATTTCGTCGAGTCCGCTTGCGTCAACATTCAAGGCTTTGAGTGCGATTTCACTTATTTCCTCGTCAATTCTACCGCTCCCTTTGATTTGTGCAAAGTCGCGAACTCGTCGCAATAAAGCATTGGCAATACGCGGTGTACCTCGACTTCTACTTGCAATTTTGAACGCAGCAGCTTCATCAATTTCAATTCCCAAAAGTCCAGCAGAGCGCTCCAAGATAGCGGTAAGTGTTTTCGCATCGTAGTATTCTAATCGTGAATTGATACCAAATCGAGCGCGTAGGGGAGAGGTTAACAATCCAGAACGAGTGGTCGCACCGATTAATGTAAATGGATTAAGTGTAATTTGAATACTTCTGGCATTTGCACCTGAATCCAACATTATATCAATAACATAATCCTCCATTGCGGAATATAAATACTCCTCAACCACAGGACTAAGTCTGTGAATTTCATCAATAAACAAAACGTCGCCAATTCCTAGATTGGTAAGTAAACCTGCCAAATCTCCAGGTTTGTCTAAAACAGGACCACTTGTCACTTTAAATCCAACTCCGAGTTCGTTGGCAATAATATTCGCTAAAGTTGTTTTTCCAAGACCTGGAGGGCCATGCAAAAGAACATGATCTAAAGGTTCCTTCCTAAGTTTAGCCGCCTTTACAAAAATTTCAAGATTCTCCACCACCGTAGGTTGACCAGCAAAGTCAGTTAAGGATTTAGGCCTCAGAACCTTGTCATATTCTTGTTCGCCTGAGTTTTCTGCTTCTTCACGGTAATCAAAAGATTCTTCCACTTTCTTAATTTGATTCAAAATTAACTAATAAGACGAAACCAACACCTTTGACAGATTGTTTCAAAAACCTAAATTCATAGTCAAAGAGTTTTTAGGACAAAATTTCCCTTGCTAAATCCTTTGCTTGTTGGCGCAATTCATTCACCGCTGTGCTTTCCCATAATTCGCCTTTGAGATGGCTTCCGAGTGTGTAAAATGGGTGATTAGTACGTCCGAATTTATCTTTCAATCGAAAATTGGTTAAATCCGTTTGTAGTCCAAGTTTCAGTGAATCTTGTACAATTAATCCTTTTTCCAGACAACTTTTCAAGAGATTTTCGGACATTTTTTCTATGTCTGTTTCTGGACCTGTACAGTTAATTATTCTTCCGACTAAAAGTTCTTCGATAGCCCCAATTTTGTTCGAAAATTGAACTCGAGCAACGTTTTCCTCTATTGAAATAGCTTGAATTCTTCCTGCCAACACTTTTAATTTTCCCGACAGTCGGAGTTGTACAATTTTATCGTGAATATGCGGTGGGATTCGATGTCGCGCCACTCCCCAAAGATGTCTGAATCTCCTCATAAATAGGCGTTTATCTTCATCTGAAAAATGTTGCCATAATTGTTGTGTGAAAGGACGAAGCGCATCAACCACAGGTTCTGCTGAAACACCAAATTTTCTAACTTTTCGGATGTGTTTAAGCACTATTGAAACAATTTCAACCAAGGACATCCCGACTTTTATTTCATTCTCTAATTCTTTGTAAATTAATCCGTTATGTCGATGTGGGAGAATGTTGAATCCGTTTGGTGACAACGAAATTATTTCACCTTTAAACCCGTTCTCCAACAAACCAATAACCGTGTCAATCATTGTTAATCCGTTACCAATTATAAGGACTGGAAGTTTTTGATTGAGCTCTGAAACCGCATTTTTAGACCAGGGATTTTGAAAGTATAAATGTGAATGGACAAAATCCTGATTTTGAATTTTCGGGTTACCTGGAACTTGATTTCCAGTTGCAAGCACGCAATGGTGAACACAAAAATTCCCTGTTTCACAAACTAATTTAACTTCAGTATCTAAAAACTCAATTTCATTAACAAAATCATGAATTTCAACTATTTGTATTCCTTTTTCAATCGCAGTTTCTTTTGATGTTTCCCACAAATTTCCCAAATATTCCCCATACAAGTTTCTTGATAAGTAGGCTGATGAAAGTAGCTTTCGGTCTGTATCCTTAAAATTTATGTGATTAGTAACCCAATCTAAAAAATGCTCGGGTTCATCGGGAAAGGCACTCATTTTTCCAGCAGAAACGTTCAAAATATGTTTGTCGGAATAACTGTTGTAAGCAATTCCTCTACCAATCGGACCTTTACCGAAAATGAATATTTCTAACTCTACCTTTGACTGACGAATCAGTTGAATTGCAGTTAGAATGCCTGAAAATCCATTTCCAATTATTCCAATTTTTGTCATACTTGATTTCGTGTAGATGAAGTTTTAATGCAAGAAGTGACAAAATTACCATTTCAATCATTGTTAATGGAATTAAGAAACAATGCATCTGAAATACAAAATCAGTCTTCTAAATTGAAAAGATTGATTTTGAATTGAGAAAGTGAGTAATACTAAAGGCCAAGTACATTGTCGTGAAAAAAATACTGATGGTATAAGTTAACTTTTCGAAAATTCATCTACAAATCCTAGTTATACCAATTGCCACGAATAATGTCGTGCAATAAATTACTTGTGGTATAATGCCTCCGCCACGGCAATTACATTCGATACAATTGGAATACGACATTGTATGTCATCGTCGGTATTATTCTTCTGAAATCTTACTCGTTGCGGAATTGAATTCTCCATTTTATGAAAACATCTATTTGCTTTAAATTGTCAATGAGCATTCTCAATTTGGTATTCTTAACTTTGCGAAAAATGAACGAGAAAGAAAATTTCCTTATCAACTTAGCTGAAACTTTACACGCAAGTGGTTTGCCCGCTCACCGTTTGGAAAATGCGATGCAGGAAATTTGTGAAGTTTACGACCAGAAAATGGATATTTCCGCCACACCAGAATTGCTATTACTTGCCATTCAAAGGGAGAACGGAACCTTTACACACATGCGGAAATTCGGAGGTACGGAGTTGAACATGCAAAAAATGGGGGCTTTATACGGACTCATTCAAGAATGCAAACAAAAAAAATTAACGATTCCGGTTGCACAACAAAAACTAGGGGAAATTAAATCTATATTGAATCCCTACAAAAAATGGATTGAAGTGGGTTCAACTGCTCTTTCAACAGCGAGTGCGGCTTGTCTTTTCGGTGGAAATTGGCCAGAAATTTTGATTTCGGGAATAATTGGTTTGGCTATTGGATTGTTGGTTTTATTGCTTGCTTACTTCCCTAATCTTGCTCGACTAGCGGTTTTATTTTCAGCAACTTTTGCCATAATTTTCGCTCAGTGGAGTACTATATTTTTGGGTAATTTCTCCATCGAAATCGCTACAATTACAGGATTGATTTTATTGATTCCTGGATTTAGTTTGTCGCTTTCAATTACAGAATTAGCAAACGGACATGCTCAATCGGGAACAGTCCGATTTTCCACTGCTGTGGTCACCTTTGTAATGATTGCCGTCGGAATTGCTTTGGGAAATCAAGCGGCATCTTTTTTGCCAAAAACAACTTTTGATAATAATTGGACTAGTATTCCCGAGTTCGTGCGTTACATTGCACTCTTGCTCGTTCCTGCTGGATTTATGGTTTTATTCATCGCGCCACTGCGTTATTACCTTTGGATGTTGGTGGCATGTGGCGTTTCCTATTTTTCCATTCGATTCTTTAGTTCCATATTGGAAGGAGAAATGGCTGTATTTTTTGCAGCTTTAAGTTTGGCTTTTTTGTCCAATTTGTTAACACGAAAATTTCACTTGCCGGTTACAGTTATGTTAGTGCCCGGAATCATTCTTCTAGTACCAGGTTCAATTGGTTTTAAAAGTGTAAGTATGCTCGTCAATGCAGACACACTTCAAGGTTTGGAAGGAATTTTTCACACCTTACTTTCGGCAACATCTTTAACCGCAGGATTGCTTTTTGCTAATATGTTGATGCCGAGTCGTAAAGTATTTTAATTGTTTTATTTTTTTTTGACTCAAATCATTATCATTCAATTTCTTATCCTAATTTTGATTAAAATTCCAGCCATGAAAAATTTTGTTCTCCTTTCTTTACTCGCATTGTCTTTGAATTCTTGTTTAAAAAACAGTTTGCGAAAAGACCAATCCGCCCTTGTGAATTACAGAATCGAATCGGCATTTGATGAAATGACTAATATTTCAGACCAAGCAGTTACTGGAAATATGGTGTTTTATAAAAGTGGAAAAGTGATTTTTGCCAAGCCAGGGTATGATCTTTCAACAGTAAAAACACCATGTAACGTAATAATTACCCTCGACACGACGGCTTTTCCAAAAACGGTTACCGTAGATTATGGAACAGAAAACTGTGATTGCAACGACGGAAAGAAAAGAAGAGGGAAAATTATTACAACTTTTACAGGACCTTATTTAGCTACGGGCACTGTTATTACGCATACACCAGAAGATTATTTTGTGAATGACGTCAAAATTGAAGGAACAAAAACGGTCGAAAATATGGGGCAAAACAATCAAGGTCAGCCTTATTTCAACGTTTCCATCAACGGAACAGGTACGATGACCGATGGAATGATTGCAAATTACACCTCCACACGAGTTCGCACTTGGACAGAAGGTTACAATACCTTATTGAACCGATTTGATGACGTTTTTGAAATCACAGGAACTGCCGATGCGACATTTTCAACGGGTGGTGGATACACAGGTGCTACTGTTAGTCCATTAAAAATTAAGGTAGGTTGTGGCTTTCCTGTAAGTGGAATTGTAGAATTGACGCCTAACGGGAAACCAACACGTACAATCGACTATGGCGACGGAACTTGTGACCGACAAATAAAAGTTACAGTAAACGGGAGGTCAATTACAATTGGACTTTAAGAAATAGTCCTTAGACCTTACTCGGAACTCGAACATTTTCGAGCATCGTTTTAACCATTTCATCCAAGTCGAACTTTGCTTCCCAATTCCAATCTTTCGTGGCGTAATTATCATTGATTGAATTCGGCCAACTGTCGGCAATGGCTTGTCTGAAATCGGGCGAATAAACGATTTTAAAATCTGGTACAAGTTTTTGAATGGCAGTAGTTAACGATGCAGGCGTAAATGAAATACCACCTAAATTATAAGAAGTTCGAATAGTTATGCTTTCTTTCGGCGCCTCCATTAATTCCAAAGTTGCGCGGATGGCATCGTCCATGAACATCATTGGTAGAGCAGTTTCCTCTGATAAAAAACAATTGAAAACTTCTCCCGCTTTGGCTTTGTAAAAAATATCAACAGCGTAATCCGTTGTTCCTCCACCCGGCAAACTTTTGTAGGAAATTAAGCCTGGATAACGAATACTTCTCACATCAACACCATGAACGCGGTGGTAGTAATTGCACCAACCTTCACCTGCCAATTTTGAAATGCCATAAACAGTGGTTGGCTCTGTAATTGTAAATTGAGGCGTGTTATCTCTTGGTGTTGTAGGACCAAAAACAGCAATCGAACTCGGCCAAAATATTTTTTCTAAATATCCCTCCTTCGCTAAATCCAGAATGGTGAAAAGTCCTTCCATATTCAATCGCCAAGCGAAATCAGGATTTTTTTCAGCAGTTGCACTTAATAGGGCTGCCAATAAATAAACTTCTTTGATCTCATTTTCAATAATGAATTTTCTAACGGCATCACGATTTAATGCATCAAGCTGAACATATTGACCAAGACCGAGATCCACAGGGCTTTCCGCTTTCACATCCGCTGCGACAACATTTTCACTGCCAAATTTCGTTCGCAAAGCAACAACGAGTTCAGACCCGATTTGTCCACAGGCACCAATTACTAAAATTCGTTTCATTTTGTTTGATTGAGAGTGGGCAAAATTAACGGAATAAGCAAACCTTGTGAAAAAAGTTTTAGTTCTTAGCGTTTAAATAGCCGTTTAACCAAACAGTAAGTGCTAATTAACCATCCGATTTTTAGACGAAATTACTTTCGCTTTCTCCACTCTTTTCTTTAAATCTCTAATAGGTGAAAAAAGCCAACATCTTTCAATAGGGAATATGCGATGTTATTTTCATCGGTTGTTAACTGCTATCTTGGTTTCCTTCGGAGCTGCCTTTAGCGGTCGTAGGTACGTGATTTGATGGCACAAGGCTATTTTATGCCTATAAAATGCTGTTTTTCAAGTAAAATCCTAGATTGTCGACCAACTTTTATCAAGTAGAAAGTCAATAACATTCATCCATTTGATTCCGCTTTTGCTAGTTTCAAAACCTTTATCAAGGGATAAAACATATTTCGGGAAATTGTCCGTGACTTTTTCTAAGGAGCGGTACTCTCTTTCGACGACATCGGAATCGGCTAATGTTGTACAAACTTGCAAGTAAAATTTTTCAGTTCCTTTTACTGCGATAAAATCGATTTCCATGTCATCAACTTTACCGATTGAAACATTAAATCCCCTTGATTTTAGTTCCAAATAAACAATATTTTCCAGTTGTGCAGAAATAGCTTGAGGCGTATAGCCAAGGGTGGCAAACCGTAAACCAACATCCGACATGTAGTATTTTTCAAGGGTATCTAACAAGCGTTTTCCTTTCAAATCATACCTCTCTACCTTTTCAAACAGCATGGCATCGCAACTAAATCGAATGTAATTAAGCACAGTATCAACCGAGACCTTTCGCAGTTGCGATTTCATGTAGTCACTAATTCCTTTTGCGGAGGTGATTTTTCCGCTGTTATCAATTAAGTACTTACTTATGTTGTCGAGCATTGCGGCATCGCGAATGGTATTTCTTACAATGACATCTTTTAGAAGTACACTCTCGTAAATGGATTGTAGGTATTGCCTAACCAATGTTTCCTCTTTTTCAAAATGATGCAAACCAGGAAATCCTCCAAATTTTAGAAATAGATCAAATTCTTCACTGATGTTGATGTTTGTGTTTTTTTGCATTCTAAACTTTAGAAATTCGTTAAAAACAAGTGGATACATTTTGAACTCAACATACCTTCCGGAAAGTAAGGTGGCTAATTCAGACGACAGTAGTTTGGCGTTGGAGCCTGTAATGAAAATGTCGCAATTCTGTTCTGCTAACAAGGAATTAATCGCTTTTTCCCATCCTTCCACTTCTTGTACTTCATCAACAAAAACGTAAAATTTTTCGACTGAGGTTGTTTGTTTGCTCTTTATGAAGCTGTAGAAATGTTGATAATTTCGGAGCTTATCAAATTCCATTAATTCCATGTTGATTGAAATAATTTGTTCAGGCTTAATGCTTCTATTTTCCAACAAAATCATCAATTGTTTGAGTAAAATACTTTTCCCACAACGACGGATACCTGTAATTACTTTAATAACAGGTTTATCAATAAACGGAATTAACTTTTCAATTAAATCAAATCTTTCTATCATAATCGAAATAAAATGTAAATGTAATTAATGTTTCGATTACGATCTAAATTTATTTAACTGAATGATTTTTTCTTTTTCCGTAACGGATTTAGAATGAGGCGATTTGTTTGATAATTGGTTAAATTCTTAAATCAAACATCGCCCCGATTCTTTGAAAACCAACTATGCTTTAGTTTAAATGAAACAGAGCACTTTTTCAAAAATGAATAGAAAGTTTAATCTTTAATGTAGCGTTCAGTGAAGCCATCAGAACGATACGCTTGGGCATTTATAGCTGCATTTATAATTTGGAAAGCCATAACTCTAAAAGCAATTCCTGAGACGGTTGAACTTGAATACATATTGAATGCATCATCATAAATAATAGAACCAACAAAAGATTCGCTGATACCTCAGATATAGAATTTTTAGATTGAAATATAAGGCCTCATCTGGAAAAAAAAACACTGATTTGTTTGTTAAAAATCGATAACAGTAGTTTAATGTATCAAAATTCTTTAAAATAAATATTATCTATTGAAATAAGTTGTCCAGTCATTCCATTTCTAAACTCTCTTTTCCATGACCAATCATTTTTCTTTTGTCCATTTTATCCTTATTGCACCCCGAAATTGTTATGATTAGGATTAATATTTGCACAACTTTTTTCATACCCACCATTTTTGGTTATCAGATTAGTTTCTATAGATATATCGGTGTTTTCCTAGTTTAGATTCGTTTAGCTTTTATTGGCGAACAAAAGTTAATGCCTAATTATTTCGGCATTCCCTAGCTCCAGGAAATTCCTCGCAAACATGACTTTTATCATATTCTAGTCCCTGAGCTATGTATTATTTTTGTGCTTCATGTGGATAAACCTTCCAATTCTTATCAAAATTATTTTGAAGCGGAATCCTGAATGACAAGGGATTAGTAAAATTATACTCACTCATTAATTTTTTAAAACATGCCTTTTTATCATAAACTCGGGAAAATCCCACACAAAAGACACACGGTTTTCCGTCAAGAAGATGGAAGCCTTTACCACGAACAATTGTTCGGTACTATTGGGTTTGATGGTATGTCTTCCCTTCTCTATCACATTCAGCCACCAACGGTTGTGAAAGAAATTCGTGGAACAAAAGACATCGCGCCAAAACTCGGAATTGACAAAAATATGGTCATGCGTAGCTTCCAAGGTTTTAAAGTAACACCCCACGAAGATTATTTGGAAAGCCGCAAACCAATGCTGTACAATTCAGATGTTTACTTGGAACTAGCGGCTCCAACCCAATCCATGGAAGATTATTTTTACAAAAATGCTGATGCTGATGAAATCATTTTCATTCACAAAGGATCGGGAACCTTGCGCACACAATTGGGGAATATTGACTTTAAATACGGTGATTATTTGGTCATTCCGCGCGGTATGATTTATCAATTGCGTTTTGATGATGCCGACAATCGTTTGTTCATCATTCAATCTTTTCACCCTATCTACACACCAAAGCGTTACAGGAATTGGTTCGGTCAACTACTCGAACATTCACCGTATTGCGAAAGAGATATTCGTCCGCCGCACGAATTGGAAACGCATAATCAAGTTGGCGATTTCCTTATCAAAATCAAAAAGCAAGATTTGGTTTACGATTATGTGTATGCTCACCATCCATTTAATGTTGTGGGTTGGGACGGCTACAATTATCCGTATGCCTTTTCAATTCACGACTTTGAACCAATAACCGGACGCATTCACCTACCTCCGCCAATTCACCAAACTTTTGAGACAAGTGCCTTTGTGGTGTGTTCGTTTGTTCCACGTTTGTACGACTACCATCCAGACTCCATTCCAGCACCTTACAATCACAGTAACATCGACTCCGACGAAGTGCTTTACTATGTTGACGGCGATTTCATGAGTAGAAACAATATCGAAAAAGGTCAAATTACCCTTCATCCTGCGGGAATTCCACATGGACCACATCCGGGTGCATACGAACGCAGTATTGGAAAGAAAGAAACTTTTGAATTAGCAGTAATGGTGGATACGTTCAAGCCACTCAAACTGACAGAGTTTGCTTTGGGAATTGAGGTGGATGATTACGCAAAATCCTGGATTCACTAGTTAAAACTGGTTTCAAAAGTAAAATACTGAATTACCTACGAACTTTATTTTTTAGGGTTAATTAAATACCCGTAATTTCGTTGAACTTAAAATTTGCACAATGGCAGCAGAAATAAAAAACTTAAAAGATTTAGAAAACGTTGAATACAGCCTTAAAAAATTGTTTTCCGAGGCGGAAGACTTCCTCCCACTTTTAGGAACCGATTATGTGGAATTGTATGTGGGTAACGCAAAGCAATCCGCACACTTTTACAAAACAGCATTTGGTTTTCAATCCGAAGCGTTTTTGGGAATGGAAACAGGTTGTAAAGACCGCGTTTCCTACGTTTTAAAACAAGACAAAATTCGTTTGGTACTTACAACGCCGCTTCAAGAAGGTGGACCAATCAATGAGCACATCAACAAACACGGCGACGGCGTAAAAGTTGTTGCCCTTTGGGTGGAAGATGCAACAAAAGCTTTCGAAGAAACAACAAAAAGGGGGGCAAAACCATTCATGGAACCAACGCGTGAGGAAGACGAAAATGGCTATGTAATCCGCTCTGGAATTCACACTTACGGTGAAACGGTTCATATTTTCGTTGAAAGAAGCAATTACAACGGTGTGTTTCTTCCAGGATACAAAAAGTGGGAATCACATTACAATCCTGAGCCAGTTGGACTGAAATTCATCGACCACATGGTTGGAAACGTGGGTTGGAACGAAATGAATACGTGGTGTGAATTTTACGCTAAAGTGATGGGCTTCGCACAAATCATTTCTTTCGACGACAACGATATTTCAACAGATTATACAGCGTTGATGTCCAAGGTGATGTCGAATGGAAACGGTAGAATTAAGTTCCCGATTAATGAGCCCGCTGAAGGAAAGAAAAAATCGCAAATTGAGGAGTACATTGACTTTTACAACGGTCCTGGCGTACAACATATCGCAGTAGCTACAAACGATATTGTGGCAACAGTTTCTGCAATGCGCGACAGAGGAGTAGAATTTTTGTATGTTCCAGAAACCTATTACGACGACCTTTTGGAACGAGTTGGTGAAATAGACGAGGATGTGGAATTATTGAAGCAACACGGAATTCTTATTGACCGCGATGATGAAGGTTATTTACTTCAATTATTTACCAAACCAGTTGTGGATCGTCCGACGATGTTCTTTGAAATTATTCAACGTAAAGGCGCACAATCTTTCGGTAAAGGAAATTTTAAAGCACTTTTCGAAGCAATTGAACGCGAACAAGAAAATAGAGGAACACTTTAAATTCCTCCAATCTTAAAAAATCCTTTAAAAGGTTTCAGTGGTATAAAATCTACTGAGACCTTTTTTTTTCGTCAATAGTTTTTTTAATTTTTTTTGAGTTCACTCAGAAAAGTATGATTTCAATCAAAATCGACGCGAAGTGAATTTTAAACCGGAGCTAACTAAGAGTTAGTGAGGATTTAAAATTTTAGCGACAAGGAAGAGTTTGGAAGAAATGGACTTTTCTGAGAGCGCTCATTTGTGATTTGTGTTACAAACCATGAATTTAAGTCACGGTAAATTTACCTAAAACTTAAACTATGCATTATCAAGTAATTATTGTTGGAGCAGGAACTGGCGGAATAATGACCGCTGCTCAAATGCTCAAGAGAAACCCAAAACTGAATATCGCGATTATCGATCCAGCTGAAACACATTATTATCAACCTGCTTACACGCTTGTTGGTGCTGGTGATTTTGATTTCGAAAAAACAAAACGTTCAACTGCTTCCCTTATTCCGAAAGGAGCAATTTGGATTAAAGATTATGTTGACAATGTTTTTCCAGATAAAAACACCTTGACGACAAGAAAAAGTGGTGACTTTTCTTATGAAATTCTCGTTTTGTCACCTGGTTTGGTGAACAACTTGGATGCAATTGAAGGATTGCGAGAAGCAGTTGAAAAGAAAGTAGTTTGCAGTAATTACATTGACCCAAGAGAAACGTGGCGTCAACTTCAAGCATTTAAAGGTGGAAATGCCATTTTCACTATGCCCACAACACCAATAAAATGTGGTGGAGGCCCTCAAAAAATCGCTTATTTAACAGCAGATTACTTGCGAAAAAATGGACTCGATAAGAAATCAAACATCGTTTTTGCGACGCCAGGTTCTGTGATATTTGGAGTTAAAGAAATACGCGAAACATTGGAAGATGTCATTCGTCGGTATGGCATTAAATTCAAGCCCGGATACGCTCCAGTGAAAATTGATGCCACAAAAAAGACCGTTACATTCAAGTTGGTTGGTCCTAACGAAAACAAATACGTCGTAACCACTGATAATGACATTAAAGAAATCGTTTCAGGAGACGCGACCGTAGAAATTCCGTTTGATTTTTTGCACTTAGCTCCACCTCAAGAAGCACCTGCATTCATCAAAACCAACCAACTTTTAGCCAATGAAACGGGATGGTTGGATGTGGATATCAACACTTTGCAACACAAACGCTTTGAAAACATTTTTGGAATTGGTGACGCAGCAGCAATTCCAACAGCAAAAACTGGAGCTGCGGTGCGAAAACAAGTTCCTGTAATTGTTGAAAGTATTTTCAATTTATTGAACGGAAAAGCGATTTCTGAAAAACGCTACGAAGGCTATTCATCATGTCCCTTGGTTACCGGCTACGGAAAAATGGTTCTTGCTGAGTTCGATTATAAAAACAACTTCACACCCGATCCTAAACTCAAACAATTATTGATTTGGAACAGTGACAAAGAGCATTATCGACTTTGGTTGCTCAAGAAATACATGTTGCCGCACTTGTATTGGAATAAAATGATGAAAGGAATAAACGTGTAAATTATGGAATTTTTAATCGAAAATTTAAAATGTGGGGGCTGTGCCAACAGTATTAAAATCGGCTTGAGAGAAATTAACGGCGTTGAAAAAGTTGAAGTGGTGCGTGAGGAATCGAAAGTACTTGTTGACGGAAATTTTGACGCGGAACAGATTTGGAAAAAGTTGGATGGATTGGGCTACCCAAAACAAGGAGACAACACCTTTTTTAAACAATCAAAATCAATGGTGAGTTGTGTAATCGGAAAATTTGAAAGTCATGAAAACTAATCCACTCTTGGAGCCTTGGGACTTAGGTCGAATCGTGAGACTCGGTTTAGCACTTTTCCTTTTATACGACGGTTACAAATCCCAAGAATGGTTATTCCTTGCGACGGGTGGAGTGTTTTTATTGATGGCTGTGCTAAATATTGGTTGTTTTGGGAGTAGAGGCTGTTCCACACAAAACACCACAACGAGCAGTGGAAATGAAGAAGTAGAGTTTGAGGAAGTACTGACAAAGTCTTTATGACATTGGAAATTTAACATCAATCAAGCCTTCAAAAGAAGTGATGTTTGTATCTTTGCGGGCTTATGTTATTCGGGAGTGACTTCGATAAAATCGAGTGGTTGTGGGGTTCGTACACATTTTTAGAACCTAATGTTTTCATTACTGACATTTTTATGTCCTTGTTTTGTTTGTATTTAGGTTGGTCTTTATATCAAAAAACAAATGGTTCGGAAACAACGAAATGGTGGATTGCATTTTTCTGGTTGTTTTCTTTCAGTTCTTTCGTTGGTGGATTAGGACATTTTATGTTTGCACATTGGGGAGTGAACGGCAAGTTTGCTTCGTGGATAACTGCAATTCCATCCATTTACTTTATAGAACGCGCTATGATTTCCGCCGAACCTGACGAAGAACGGAAAAGGCGTTTTATCAATTGGGCAAACATCAAAATGATTTTGGTCTCGCTTGTTTTTGCTGCAGTTTGTTTTTGGGTTGACTTGAGCGTAAAACCTGAAAAAGGATTTTTACCAATAGCAGCGAACACAATATTTGGCGTTTCAATCACAACAGGTGGACTGGGTTGGATGTATGCAAAACAACTTCATTCAGATTTCAAACAATTCTTTTTTGGAATGTTGATTATTCTGCCAAGTGCTTTTGTTTTCCTATTGAAAATCAATCCGATACAATGGTTTGACAAGAATGATTTGTCGCATGTTTTTATTTCAGCTGGACTTTATTTCTTTTATAGAGGAGCATTACTTGTCGAAAAACAGCAGTTGGTTTGTACTAAAAATTAATGTTGCTCGTTTGAAATAATATGTTGAAGTTGTTCACTTTCTTCCTTTTGACTTTTGGTGTTTGTTTCAGCTTTCTTGCTCAACGACAAAATTTCTTTTCACGATCGGAAGTTGGAGTTTCTCTTGGAGGAATGTATTATATCGGCGACCTCAACCAATTTCGTCCCTATTATCAAACGAACTTTTCGGGAGGAATTGTTTACCGCTACCATTACCACTCGCGCTTGACCTTTCGTGCAAATTTCACCGCAGGGAAAGTAGAGGCTTACGACAGCGAATCAAAAATTGAAATGAATCGGAACCGAAATTTGCAATTCATCTCCCCAATTCGTGAAGTAGCCGCCGGAATCGAATTTCATTACACCCCTTTTCAAATTGGCAGTAAAAGACATCCCGCAACAGCTTACATTCTTGCTCAAGTTGGTGGTTTCTCAATGGACCCTTTCGTTTATTACGATGAGGTTGAAAAACTGAATTTGCGAAAATTGGGCACTGAAGGGCAAGGTTCAGCTCTCGGAGGAAGACGTTACAGTAAATATCAATTTTGTATTCCGCTTGGATTGGGTTTCAAAATGAGCTTGGGAAAAGTTGCAACATTCAATATTGATATGGCAATTCGCAAAACATTCACGGACTATTTAGACGATGTTGGAGCGGATTACTATGTTGACCCAACAGCTTTAGCGGCAGTGAACGGTACAGAGGCGGCTTATTATTCCAACAGAAGTTTGGACGGTTCACGCTTTGGACGAAGAGGAAATTCCACAACAAAAGATTGGTACGTGTACACAGGCGGAATGATTACTATTCGCTTGGGAAGAGGGAGAGAATGTTCGGAGCCTAGGTAGGAATGATTACTTTATGAAATTTTCTTTTCTAAACCATCAATTCATTCAACTGCACCATCACATCAATCGCTTCTTTCGAATAGGCATTTTCCCGAAGTGGTTCATTGGTGATCAGCGTTGTGAATAGATTTTTCTTTGTTTTTGTTTCGTTTTGAAAAGTTACTTTTCTCAGTTTCAATTCGTCCGCGTATTCCTTATTAACACTGAAACTGCTTTCGTAAAACTTACATTCACATAAATTTATAGTTGCGTCTTTTCGGTCAATTATCAAGTCGATTTGACAATCTTTATCTTCGGTCTTACTTCTAAAAAATCCAGATGTTTCCGTATAAACACCTTTGATTCCTAAGGCATTTTTTATCTCCGAAATATGACGTAAACACAAGGATTCAAAAGCGTATCCTCTCCAAATTTTATAAGCTTGTGATGGATATATGGTTTTCCAGATGTCTGCATCTTTTTGTTCATTCTCCTTCATGAAACGATGGTAGAACACCGAAAATTCATCCGCCAAACGATAATTACTTTCCCTTTTTTTTGCCCCAAAAGGATGATAACTTACCACAAAATCCGTGAGTAGTAAATCTTCCATTACCCGATTGAAATTTCCACCATCACTAATTTTCGTTCTTTCCAATATTTCCCTTCTGCTTAATCCTTTTTGTACCATGGCAAGCTCCCGAACAATGGCCTCATGTAGTTGCCAATTATCAAAAAGTGCTTTGTACAAATTATTGTATTCATACTTTAAAATTCCAGTTCGAGAAAAACACAGTCTTTCAATGATTTGGGCTGGACTTTCGCCTTTTTCAATTTGCTCTAAATAATAAGGTAAACCACCCAAGGACATGTAAATTTCGGCAATTCCAGAGTCGGTTAGTTCAATGTTTTTGGATTGTAGAAAGGCTTTGGTTTCCGCTAAAGTAAATGGTTTTAGATGTAAGGGAATACTTACGCGATTATGAAAACCACCTTTGTCATTGATGATTTTATTGGTTATCCACGAAGTTGCCGAACCACAAACAACCAAAATAAAATACTTTTCAGCGGAGAGGTAATCATTCCATAAATGCGCGAGCTGTTGCACAAACCCCGATTTTGCAGTTGCAATCCAAGGAAGTTCATCAATAAAAATAACATGTTTCTTATCTTTTGGCAAGGTCAATAAATAGGACTTGAAATGAAAAAATGCATCGAGCCAATTTTTCACTTTTTGGGTTGGTGCTTGTCCGCTAAACTCCGATAGTTTTTGCATGAAATTCCCGATTTGCATTGAAATCGATGCGTGTTGAATTCCTGTCATTGTAAAGCAAAAATGCGCTTTGTAAACCTCTCTGACAATGTACGTTTTTCCTACACGCCGTCTCCCTGTTATCGCTACAAATGATGATTTATCTATCGTTAATGCTTTTCGCATTACACCTATTTGTTCGTTTCTACCTACCATTTATATTTGGAAATATCTTGTCAAATTTAATATTTATTTCCATAAATACATTATATCTGGAAATATAAATGTGTTTAAGTAAGATATTTCCAAATATAATACAATTTCAATTGAAATCAAAATCACTTTATTTTTGCGAAAAATGACTATTTTTAACTATGCAACGATACATTACCCCAGCCTTTATACAGCAACTTCACCTCAATAAAATACTGCAAATCAGTGGACCACCAAAAATTGGAAAGGTTGATTTTGCAACGAAAATTCTAACTCAACAAAACTTCCCTCACGAAGTTATCGACTTTAAAAACAAGGAAATTCGCAAGAAATTCAACGAACTCAGCGATGAGGAATTTATTTGGTACTTCAAACAGTTTCCCTACTTCGTGATTGGAAATGCTCAGCTTTTCAATCGCTTACAGTTTTTAATTGACTTCATCTTGAATGAAACGGTTCAAACCACACTTATCCTTTGTAATGCCTACAAAGCTCCGATGCACGAAGATTTGAAAACAGTATTGGAATGGCAAGGTTTGGATTTTTACCTTCCTGCTCCAAGTTTTTATGAGCTATCGCAACTCAATGGATTCACGAAGGAGGATAAAAAAATCGAAGAGCGTCTTATTTATGGGAACTATGCACAAGTGGACGATAGCCCCGAAAACGCCAATGAAATTTTGATGGAAATGGTAAACGCTTGTTTGGAAACTCAAATTGGCGTTGATGACCGAATCAACAAACGCGACGCACTTTTAAAAACCCTTCAAGTTGCGGCTCATCTTATCGGCGAACCTATTTCATTCAACCAAATCGCTGAAAGAGTGGGAATTGACAACGAAACGGTGGAACGCTACCTCAAACTTTTGGAAGCTGCTCACTTACTCTTTTTGCTACCGTCTTTTCACACCGAGAAACGCTATGAATTGAAGAAAACACACATCGTTTATTTTTCTGACAACGGTTTACGCAACGCACTTATTAACAACTTTAATCCGTTAGACGTGAGAATGGACGAAGACGCTTTGTGGCGAAATTGGCTGGTAGCAGAACGCATTAAATGGAACAAAATGAACGGAAAAGTGACGAAATACTTCTTCTGGCGCAGTCACACACGACAACACATTGACTTCATTGAAATGCAAGAATCGAAAACTTTCGCCTACCGTTTTGCTTTGGATAAAAAGAAGAAAATCAAAAACGCTCCTTTATTCACTTCCTACTACCCTGAATTCATTTTCAAACCTGTTCAACGCAATTCTTTCCTCACCTTCCTAACCCAAAAATAATGAACGGATTCATTGAAAAACTCGCAAATTTTGTTCTTGAAAAGGATTATGATTTACGCAATCTTGTAATCATACTTCCTTCGGAAAGAGCAGTAAAATACGTCGGGAAAGCGCTCGTAAAAGATTACGGAAAACCCATTTTTTCGCCTGAAATCACCACTATTGACCGTTGGGTGAAACAATTCACGCCGCCAATCATCGACCGAACGCGCTTGCTACTCACTTTCTATGAAATTTACTTGCAGACCGATGAAGGTAAAAACGAAACATTTGAAGAATTCACCACCTGGTCGAACATGGTGCTCAGTGATTTTGACGATATTGACCGCTATTTACTTGACCATCAGCAAGTTTTTAAAAATCTCAAATCCATCAAAGAATTAGAAAGCTGGCAAATTGACGAACACAAAATTTCGGCTTCACAAATGCGCTTTATGCAGTTTTGGGAACGTTTGCCTGTTTATTACCAATTGCTTCACGATGCGATTGAAAAAAAGGAATTCACCACTTCTGCAAAAGCCTATCGCATGCTGGCTGAAAACATTGATAGAATTGAAAACCGCAGTGAAAAACACTTTCTTTTTGCTGGTTTCAACGCACTTTCCAAAGCAGAACTGACCATCATGCGGAAATTGCTCACCGCACAACAAGCCACCGTGATTTGGGACGCTGATGAATTCTACATGCAAAACAAAGTTCACGAAGCAGGACATTTTATCCGCAAAAACATTGAATTTCTCGGACAAGCTCAACCCACTTTTATCGGTCACAAACTCGCCACAAAAGCACTTGACATCGAACTTATTTCTTGTGCTCAACACACTGGACAAGCTAAAGTTGCAGCCACCAAACTCAAAAATCTCTCACCCGATGTAATCAACAAAACGCTCTTGTTGCTCGGTGATGAAAATTTGCTTTCGTCGGTGGTGAAAAATATCCCACACAATGTCGGTAAAGCCAACATTACACTCGGCTTACCACTTCAACAAACGCCAGTAAAAACTTGGATGGACATTCTTTTTTCCATTCAAGAAAACAAAGGTCGATTTAAAACTTCGGCGGTTTATTACAAAGATTTACAACAAGTTATCAATCACGTTTTTACCATAAATCTCGCTTCACAAGAGGAAATTTTGCGTTTGGTGGAAATTGAAAAAGAAACCATTCAATACAACCGAATTTTCCAGCGTGCCGATCGCATCAACTGTTCACCAAAAATCAACCGCTTATTGGAATTAATTTTTGAGGATTGGAACAACAATTGGGAAACAGCGATGCAACAAATTCGTGATGTGAACGCCTTTCTACTCGAACATTTGCCCCTAACTTCCGAATTTGAAAGAAATGCCCTTTTGATTTTTGACGATTCTATTTTGCTTTTCGAAAAGATAGTGGAAGAAGGTTTGCCGAAAATGGCTTTGAGAAGTTTTAAATCTTTATTTTCTCAACATTGGAGTCGTGCGAGTATGGCATATCACGGAAATCCAACAAACGGACTGCAAATCATGGGACTACTCGAAACCCGTCTCCTCGATTTTGAAAACATCATTTTATTGGGTTTCAACGAGGGAAATTTGCCGTCAACCAATCCTATCCAAACGGTGATTCCAATGGATCTAAGGTACGCACTTGATTTGCCGTCAACTCGAGAAAAACAAGGACTTTTTGCGCATCACTTTTACAGACTTTTACACCATTGTTCCAACCTAACAATTACCTATACCACTGCTTCCGAGAGATTGAGTAGCAATGAACCGAGTCGCTATTGGTTGCAACTGGATTTGGAATTAGCACGACTAAATCCGAATGTAAAAATAACGCGTTCCTTTTATTCGTTGCAAGAAGACGAAACCGAAACTTCGGACAATGGAACAGAAATTATCCCTAAAAGTCCAGCGATTTTGGCGCGAATTGATGCGTTCTTGCAGCGTCCACTTTCCGCTTCCGCGCTGAACAAATATTTGACTTGTCCGATGGATTATTATTACCGTTACTTAGTTGATTTTGGTGAGGATCAAGAAGTGGAGGAAGAATTAGAGAGCAGTACTTTTGGAAGTTACATCCACGCAGTTTTGGAAGAATTGTATTTACCCTATATTCAGTTTGACAAAAAAGGCAAACAATTGCGCGAACATCCAATTCCCCTTACGCTTCCGATTATTGACGGAATGCTGCAGATTTACGACAAATTATTGTTGCAGTATTACCGAAAACACTTCAATAACGACGAACAACTATTCCGAAAAGGGAAGAATCTCCTGAGTTATGAAATGTCCTTGGAAATGTTGAAACGTTTGCTCCTCGCCGAAAGGGAACGCATCCGCACTAATCCCACTAAAGAGCTGTGCATCATTCAATTGGAAGGAGAATTTGAATGGGAAACAAACGTGAAATTTGGGGAAAATGAGAAAAAATTGAGGTTTAAAGGTTTCATTGATCGGGTTGATAAATTAGGCGACAACTATCGGGTAATTGATTATAAAACGGGTGTAGTAAATGACAAAGACTTAAAATTCAAAATGCCGAAGGAGGACGAAAAAGTAAGTGATGCCTTCACTAAATGTAAATATGGACTTCAGCTCACGTTGTACTGTTTATTTTTCGAGAAACGTTTTGGATTTTTTCCGTCCGAAACACAAATTATTTCCCTTATCAAACCCGACACACCGTTCAGTTTAGCGGTTGAAAAATCAGAAAATTCTATTCAATCCGTCACTGCAATTTTCAAAGATTTATTGGAAGAATTTTTAACGGAATTGTACGACGAGGATAGCCCTTTCGAACACAATGTGAAAGCAAGGTTTTGTGCGTATTGTGATTGAGAGATTCTATTTTTAGATTGTACCCAAGCCTGATTTGAATCTTTCCAAAACTCTTTCACGAGCAAATTTGTGTTCGACTATGGGGATGGGATAATTGAATGTGTCAATCTCTGGAACCCATCTTCGAATATAATTCCCTTTTGGGTCGAATTTCTCTTGTTGAGAAGTCGGATTAAAAACCCTAAAATAGGGTGCGGCATCACAACCGCTACCTGCAGCCCACTGCCAACCTCCAACGTTACTTGCAAGTTCAAAATCCAATAATTTCTCGGCAAAATAAGCCTCTCCCAAACGCCAATCCAGTAATAAATGTTTAGTCAGAAAACTAGCAACAACCATTCTTACTCTGTTGTGCATAAAACCTGTCTCATTCAATTCTCTCATCCCTGCATCAACAAGAGGATAGCCAGTTTTTCCCTCACACCAAGCCTTAAAATGTACTTCATTTTGTTCCCAAATAATTTGGTCGTATTGTGGTTTAAAAGAATTTTTTACTGAGTGAGGAAAATGGAAAATAATCATTTGATAGAAATCGCGCCAAATAAGTTCGTTCAAGTATTTTTCATTTGTTTCAAACGATAATTTTGCCAAATTTCTAATGCTAATCGTACCAAATCGAAGGTGTAAACTCAAACGACTTGTACCGAGAATCGCAGGAATGTCACGTGTTTCGTGGTAAGAATCGATTATCTCTTTCGGAATTATTCGTTTCGGAAATTCAACTTTTTGTACTCCAGAAAAACCCATCTGACTCAATTCAATTAGCTTAGACGGTTCTGAAATTTTATAGATGTTTTCAAGGTATTTCTCTGTAGGATAAGGTTTTAAATGAAATTCATTTAACAAGCTTTTCCATTTCTTGGAGTAAGGTGTGAAAATGGTGTAAGGTTTTCCGTCGTCCTTTACAACTTCATTCTTTTCAAAAATGACATGGTCTTTAGAACCAACGAAGGCAATGTTTTTTTCCTTGAGAATATCAAAAATAGATTCATCACGCTTTAGAGCGTAAGGCTCGTAATCACGATTGGTGAAAACTGCCTCGGCTTGGTGTTCGGATACAATTTGTGGAATCAATTCAGTTGGAAAACCATAATAAACTTTTAAGTCTGCACCTACAGAAAGATATTCTTGCTTAAGTCGTTGAATTTCTTGATGAATGAAAATTACCCGCTGGTCGTCGTTTGGCAGTAAATCCAAAATATGTTTGTCAAATATGAAAACAGATTGCACGTTTTTACTGTTCTTCAGTGCTTTATAAAGTCCTGCATTATCCGAAATCCTTAAATCCCTTCGATGCCAAAAAATTGATAAATTGTACATTTTTGTCAAACAAGAAAAAAGTTAAAACTGTTCGACCCGAATTTATTTTATTTCCACAAAAACGTAAATCAGAATCATTTTCTCTTCGTCACTTAAGTGTAAAGTTAAATCGAACTGCTTTCGTGAAATATCAAAAAGTATGTGTCAACATCAAATAAATTGCGCTCGAATAAATTAACTATTTTTAGGGACTTTTTAATATGAGAAAAACCACTTTACTCGACGGAAAACCAATCTACTGTTTACGCGCTCCAGAAGCTAAAATGCTCGATCATCATGTGGATGGATATCTTCAGCACGGCATAAAAATCAGTGACAACGATGTTGTTTTTGATGTGGGAGCGAACATTGGTGTTTTTGGCGTTCGTGCAATTCAAAAAGCCAAAAATGTGCGTGCTTTCTGTTTTGAACCTATACCGGAAATCGCTGCATGCCTTCGAAAAAACGCAAGTTCTTTCGGGGATAATCGAATCACCGTTTTAGAACACGGGGTTTCCAATGAACCAAGTCAAGCAACTTTCACTTATTTCCCAAATACACCTGCACTCTCCACACTACACCCAGAACATTGGGAGGAAAATCCAACCGCTTTTCGTGATGCTGTGAAAGGAACAATGAAAAATCCACCGGAGGGAATGGCGTGGATGAAATGGATTCCAACCGCTTTTGCTGGAATTATTGCCAAACAATTGGTGAAAGGCAGCAAAAAAGTTACTTGTCAACTCCGTACACTTTCGCAAGTAATTGAAGAACAAAATGTTTTGAAAATTGATTTACTCAAAATTGATTGTGAAGGCGCTGAATGGTCCGTTCTACAAGGAATTAAAGACCAACACTGGTCAATAATCAAATCTTTGGTGATTGAAGTTCATGATTTGGACGGACGCTTAGATAAAGTGAAGAGTTTACTTACTTCGAAAGGAATTACCATTTTGTATGCTGAGCGCGAGAAAGGATTGGAGGAAACGCCTATGTATAACTTATTTGCAATTAGACCATGAGTCGTGAAACTGTAGCTTTATTAACCGTTGGGGTTTTACTTTTTTCCAATTTTATTGGGTTGATTTACAGTATGATTGTATTGAAAACAGTCACTTTTAAACCTTTTAGAATACAAACTAAAGCCTATAAAGACGGAATTTTCAAGCAACGAATGCCCTTGTTCTTATTCAATTTTATGGTGCTTCTGGCTATGTCTGGAAGTGGGGCATACTTTCTTTACGATTTCTTAGAAACCGAATGGACTTCCACTTGGATTATTGGCGGACAAGTACTTTTTGCTTTTATAATTGATGACGTTTGGTTTTATTTTATGCATCGCGCTATGCACGAAAACAAATTTCTTTTGAAGCACATACATTCGATACACCATAGAGCGACAACTCCTTTTCCTTTGGAATACCTTTATGCACACCCACTTGAATGGATGTTGGGTATGCTTGGCGTAGTTTTTGGTTTTTTGTTGATAATGCTTGTAATGCCAATCAATGTTTATGCGTTCTTAATTTTTGGATTGATTCGAAATTTGCATGAAATACATATTCATTCGGATTTAGAGCTACCTATTTTAAGCAAGATTCCTTTGATTAGTAAAACTCGCCACCACGATGATCACCATGCAAAATTGACGGGGAATTATTCTTCAACTTTTGTTTGGATGGACAAAATTTTTAAAACCGATTTCTAAACCTTAAAATCTCAGCTTATGCGATGGATACTACAACTTGCGTTGTGCTGGACGATTGTGCTGAATGGACTTTCTCAACAAAATGCTCGTAAAGAGCACCACACCTTAACTGTTAAAATTACGGGAATCGAAAATCAGCGAGGTGTGATAGAAATTGCACTTTACAAAGACCCCAACAAATTTGCTAAAGTGGGACAAACCTACCGTATAGTTCGTATAAAACCTGAGGGAAATGAATTAATTCATGAGTTCAAATATTTGGAGGAAGGAGAATACGCCGTCTGTCTTTTTCACGATGAAAACAACAATAAAGTATGTGACAAAAATTTCTTAGGAATTCCAACAGAGGCTTATGCTTTTTCCAATAATATCCGTCCTAAACTGTCGATTCCTTCGTTTTATGATTGTTCCACGAATTTGAATAAGGACAAGAGTTTCACCATCAAGATGTATTACTAAACACGAGAACTAACTTTTTTCCTTCAATTTTTCCAAATCCAAAAGAAATACTTCCTTACTAGCATGTTCAAATTACCTGCCTATTTACGCAAACACTCATTCTTAACTTTCCAATTTATATTGCAGTTATTGTCAATTCCATCCCAAATTTTTTCTCACATCCTTCAATTCTTCCCTTTCTCACATTACGTTTCTTTTCAGTTCTTAGTTCTCAGTTCTCAGTTTTCTCCGCCGCGGCGGATTTCAACTCTCAACTTTCCATATTCCATTCTCCATTTTCAATTATTCACCCTTCGACTCCGCTCAGGCTTCACTTTTCACTCATCACTCATCACTTTTCACTCATCACTCATCACTTTTCACTCATCACTCATCACTTTTCACTCATCACTCATCACTTTTCACTCATCACTCATCACTTTTCACTCATCAC
>Ga0169931_10002655_pt1 | contig 28965 bp, 19 predicted proteins | sample Kivu_15m_20L_FD_129675 | JGI IMG/M metagenome (GOLD analysis project Ga0169931, IMG submission 129675) | Freshwater microbial communities from Lake Kivu, Western Province, Rwanda to study Microbial Dark Matter (Phase II) - Kivu_15m_20L... | ecosystem: Environmental > Aquatic > Freshwater > Lake...
CTGGCAGCTGCCCTTGCCCACGTCACCGTAGCCGAACACCACGGCCACCTTGCCGGCCAGCATCACGTCGGTCGCGCGCATGATGCCGTCCACCAGCGAGTGGCGGCAGCCGTACAGGTTGTCGAACTTGCTCTTGGTCACGGCGTCGTTCACGTTGATCGCCGGGAAGAGCAGCTGGCCGAGTTCCTGCATCTGATACAGGCGGTGCACGCCGGTGGTGGTCTCCTCGGTCACGCCCTGGATGTTCGGCGCGGTCTTCGTCCAGTAGCCGGGGTGCTTCTGCTGCAGCGCGCAGAGCAGGTTCAGGATCACCGCGTACTCCTCGCTGTCCTCGGTGGTCGCGGTGGGAACGCTGCCCTGCTTCTCGAACGCCAGCCCCTTGTGCACCAGCAGCGTCGCGTCGCCACCGTCATCGAGGATCATGTTCGGGCCCTTGCCATCGCTGAAGTGCAGCGCCTGCCAGGTGCACCACCAGTACTCGTCCAGGCTCTCGCCCTTCCACGCGAACACGGGAATGCCCTTGGGGTTCTCCGGCGTGCCGTTGGGGCCCACCGCCACCGCCGCGGCGGCGTGGTCCTGCGTGCTGAAGATGTTGCAGCTGCACCAGCGCACCTCGGCGCCAAGGTCGACCAGCGTCTCGATGAGCACCGCGGTCTGGATCGTCATGTGCAGGCTGCCGATGATGCGCGCGCCCTTCAGCGGGAACTTGCCCTTGTACTCAGCACGCAGCGCCATCAGGCCGGGCATCTCGACCTCGGCCAACTCGATCTCCTTGCGACCGAATCGCACGGTCTCGGCCGAGAGGTCCTTCACCTTGAAGCGCGGGAACTCGGTCAGGTTCAGCGCGGGGTTCGACAGGAACGGGTTGGTCTTGGTCGCGGTCGCGGTTGCGGTGGCTGGCACGGGTGACTCCGAGTCTGGGATGGCAGGAGGTCGGCCTACGCGGCCTTCCATCCATCTATCCGGATGAATGGAAACAGTCTAGATCACCCGTTGAATCCGGGCAAGAACACCCCTTGAAGAACCCGACGGAAGCCCCGAACCCCCTATCTGCCCGTGCGGCCTTCCTTTATAGTGCGGCGCTGGCACCGCTACGCCGGACCGGTGGCAGGCCCATGGAGGCCCGCACCCGTCCGCCTTGGGCGTTTCGCCGACGGAAGGACTGTCATGGACATCATCAAGGGCATCGCCGTCAGCCCCGGCATCGTGGTGGGCAAGGCGCTGCTGCTCGGCGCCGCCGAGACCCACGTACCCCGAAGAACGATCGCGCCCCGGGAGGTCGACGCCGAAGTCGCGCGCTTCCGCGCCGCGGTGGCCGCCGCCATCGCCGACCTGGGTGAACTTCGCCGCACCACCGAGACGCAGCTCGGCGCCGAGACGGCGAAGATCTTCTCCTTCCACGAGGGCATGCTGCAGGACCGCACGCTGCTCGATCCGATCCTGCGCGCCATCACCGGCGAGCGCCTGAACGCCGAGGCCGCGCTGACCGACCAGTTCGAGCGTGTCATCGCGCAGTTCCGCGCCTTCAACAGCGACGTGTTCGAGCAGAAGGTCGACGACCTCGTCGACCTGGAGCGCCGCGTGCTCGGCAAGCTCATGGGCGAGGAGGAGGACCGCCTCGCGCGGCTCACCGAGCCCGCCGTGATCATCGGCCATGAGCTCACGCCCAGTCAGGCGGCGGCCGTCGGCCACGGCAAGGCGCTGGCCTTCGTGACGGAACTCGGCGGCCTCACGGGCCACGTGTCGATCGTGTTCCGCGCGCTTGGCCTTCCTGCCGTGGTGGGCTGCTCGCGCGCCGCCGTGGAGGTGCAGGACGGCGACGAGGTGATCGTGGACGGCGACGCCGGCGTGATGATCGTGCGGCCCGACGAGACCGCGCGCGCCGAGGCGCTGAAGCGTGCGGAGGCCTCGAAAAGGCTGCGTTCCTCGCTTGCGGAGAACGCCACGCTCGAGGCGGTCACCGCCGACGGCACGCGCATCCAGCTGCTCGGCAACATCGAGTTCCCCGACGAGGTGGAGACGGTGCTGCGCAACGGTGGCGACGGCGTGGGCCTCTATCGCACCGAGTTCCTCTTCCTCACCAGCGAGGAGCCGCCCGACGAGGAGGCGCAGTACCAGGCGTACCGCAAGACGATCGAGCTGCTCGACGGTCGGCCGTGCACGATCCGAACCCTCGACCTCGGTGCCGACAAGATGACGCAGGCGATGCTGCAGGAGCCCGAGCGCAATCCCTTCCTCGGCCTTCGAAGCATCCGCTACAGCCTGCAGAACCAGCCGATGTTCAAGACGCAGCTGCGCGCGATCCTGCGCGCGAGCGCGCACGGTCCCATCAAGATCATGTTCCCGCTCGTCAGCACGCTGATGGAACTGCGACAGGCGCGACTCATCCTGCGCGACGTGATGGAGGAACTCGACGAGGAGGGCGTGGCGCACGACCGGCGTCCACGCGTGGGCATCATGATCGAGGTGCCGAGCGCCGCGCTGATGGCGCGCACCTTCGCCGCCGAGGCGGACTTCTTCTCGATCGGCACGAACGACCTGGTGCAGTACACCCTGGCGGTCGACCGCGGCAACGAGAAGGTGGCCAGCCTGTACACCGCCGCCAGCCCGGCCGTGCTGCAACTCGTGAAGAACGTGATCCGGGCCGGTCGGAGCGCCGGAATCGAGGCCAGCCTGTGCGGCGAGATCGCCGGAGACCCCGTTTTCACCATGTTGCTGCTGGGCATGGGTTTGCGTACACTCTCCATGGTCCCGGCGCAGATCCCCGTGGTGAAACGCGTGGTGCGTTCCGTGGACATCGGACTTTGCGAACGGTTGGCCCGAAGGGTCGGCTCGTTCGACTCGGAGCGGCAGATCCATACGACTCTGCGCGACGAGTTGCGGAAACTGGACCCCGCGAATTTCGGAGGCTGGGCTGCGGCCTGAGCCACGCGGGAATCGAAACTCGGCTCCGCGCGCAACCTGCGGATGCCGCCCCCGGAACGATCCGGCGAGGTGCGGCCCCTGCGCGCGCGAGAGCCACGGCGGAAACGGCTTCTCTCATGACACGATGCCATCCTGACCACTGCATTCCCGGGGCGCTTGGCGCACCGTGCCTGCATGGCCCGGGCGCGTCGCGTCACTGAAGCACGTTCCGCCGCGGAGCGCCGCCAGATGGCGGCAGGAAGCAACCGTGGCTGACACGAATCCCAACGACGAAACCCTCCCGCACCCCACTGGCGAGCAGGCGCAGCATGCGTCCGGCGAGTCCGCGCCGCATGCGCACGAGCCCGCCGCCGACGCGTCGGGCGAGCACGCGCATGACGAGTTGAGCCCCGGCCAGACCTGGTCGCCCGTCGAGGAGACTCCCTCCCGCGACCGCGGCCCGATCGAGACCGACCCGGCCGCCGAGGTCGACGCACCCGCCGACCTCGAGCGCCCGTCCATCCGCGACGAGGCCGACAGCGACGAGGGCGTGAGCGAGTTCCTGATGGAGAGCGCCGCGGCCACCGAGGGCGAGACCGCCGGCACCGAAGGCGCCGCCGCCGGGAAGCCGGTGAAGGTGGTCAAGCGACCCCGCGACACCGTGATGGTGGTCAACGACGCGACCGGCGACGAGTGCCGCATCGCCTTCGCGCGCGGCCGCAAGCTCGAGAGCTACTTCGCGGAGCGCTCCGGCGCCGCCACGAATGTGGGCAACATCTACAAGGGTCGCGTCACGAACGTCGAGGCCGCCATCCAGGCCGCCTTCATCGACTTCGGCGAGGGCCAGAACGGCTTCCTGCACATCAGCGACGTGCACCCGAAGTACTTCCCGGGCGGCGACAAGGCCGAGCGCGTGGGCCACAAGATCCCGCGCCGCGAGCGTCCGCCGATCCAGGAGTGCCTGAAGAAGGGACAGGAAGTCCTCGTGCAGGTGATCAAGCAGGGCATCGGCACGAAGGGCCCCACGGTCACCAGCTACCTCAGCATCCCGGGCCGCCTGCTCGTGATGATGCCGGACATGGACAAGGTCGGCGTGAGCCGCAAGGTCGAGGACGAGACGCAGCGCCGCGAGATGCGTCGCATTCTCGACTCGCTCGAGCTGCCCGATGGCTGCGGCTTCATCCTGCGCACCGCCGGCTTCGACCGCAGCCGCACCGAGCTGCAGCGTGACGCCGCGTATCTCACGCGCCTCTGGGAGGCGATGCGGAAGCGCATCGACAGCGTGGGCGCGCCCGCCGAGCTCTACACCGAGAGCGACGTGCTGCTGCGCACCGTGCGCGAGATGGTCGACGATACCGTCAGCGACATCGTGGTGGACAGCGTGAGCGCGTGGAACCGCGTGACGGCGTTCCTGGACGTGGTCTTCCCGAAGGACGCGCCGCGCGTGCTCTTCTACGGCAAGCCCGCGCCGATCTTCACCGCCTTCGATCTGGAGCGGCAGATCAGCGCGATCTATCAGCGGGCCGTGCCGCTGCCCTCGGGCGGCGCCCTGGTGTTCGACCAGACCGAGGCGCTCGTGGCCATCGACGTGAACAGCGGCAAGAGCCGCAGCGCGCGTGACAGCGAGACGAACGCGTTCGAGACCAACAAGGAGGCGGTCGACGAGATCTGCCGCCAGCTGCGCCTGCGCGACATGGGCGGCCTGGTGGTCTGCGACCTCATCGACATGCGCAGCCCTCGGCACCGCCGCGAGATCGAGGAGCGCTTCCAGCAGAACCTGCGGAAGGACCGCGCCAAGACGACCGTGGCCCGCATCAGCGAGTTCGGCCTGGTGGAACTGACCCGCCAGCGCATGCGTCCGAGCGTGCGCAAGGCGCACTTCGCCGAGTGCCCGCACTGCGCGGGTGGTGGCGAGGTCCGCATGCCGGACAGCACCGCCGGCGAGGCGCTGCGCCGCGTGATGACCCTGCTTGGCAGCGATCGCGTGCACCGCGTGGAGATGGTGTGCAGCGTGCGCGTGGCCAGCGTGCTGCTCTCGAGCCGTCGCGACCAGATCTTCGACATCGAGCGCGAGACCGGCAAGCGCGTCGACGTGCGCATCAGCGAGGCGATCGCGGGCGACCGCGTGGACCTCTACGCGTACGACGATCGTGGCGCCGACGTGGAGATCGAGCGACTGCCCACGCCGTCGCTGCCTCGTCTGGACGAACTGCCCGAGGAGCCGCCCGAGGAGACCGTCGATCAGGCGTACGAGTCCGGCGAGGCGTCCGAGCCGCGCCGCCGCCGTCGCCGACGGAAGAAGGCGCAGCCCGCCGACGCGACCGCGATGCTGCTGTCGGGTGCATTCGACGATCTGCCCGAAGTGGCCGACGACGAGCCCAGCGTGATCGAGGCGCTGCGTCGCACGGAAGCCGCGGAGCGCGCCGCCAAGGATGCCGAGCGCAAGGCGCGCGACGCCGAACGACGCGCCGCGGGCGAGAACGTGGCCCAGAGCGAGAGCGACGCCGGCCCCGAAGGTTCGGAGTCCGGCGATGGCGACGGTTCGGACCGACGCGGTCGTCGTCGACGCCGCCGTCGAGGCCGTGATCGTCAGCGTGATTCGGGTGAGGCGCCTGCCGCTGGTGGCGAGAGCGCGCCCGCCGGCGAAGGCGATGAGGGTGCAGCCGATGGCACCGCTGCGGGCGAGGGTGGCGAAGGTGCACCCGCTGGCGAGGGCGGCGAGGGTGGTCGACGCCGTCGACGTCGCCGTCGCGGCGGCCGTGGTCGCAACCGCGATCATGGCGAAGGCGCACCGAGCGGCGATGGCGCGCCGCCGGCCGAAGGCGGATCAAGCGAAGGCGCCTCAAGCGCCGAGGGCTCGAGCGAAGGCGACACCGAGGGTCATGGCGGCGAGGGTCACGACGGCGAGGGCGGCGAGCGCCGCGGTCGTCGTCGACGTCGTCGTGGTGGCCGCGGTCGAGACCGGCGCGAAGGTGGCGAGGGTGGCGGATCCGGATCCTCGGATTCAGGCGCTTCGTCCGCCTCGAACTCGGGTGGCTCGGGTGGCGGCTCGTCCGCCGCGCCGGAGTCCTCCTCCGGCGATGCCGCCAAGGCGAAGTTCACGTTCCGCTCGATCTTCGGTCTGGGCCGCCGACAGCTCACGCCAGGCGCCGCCCGCGACGCGATGAAGAAGGACGGCTGAACCGTGGCCACGCGGCGCCTGATCCTGCTCGGCAGCACCGGGAGCATCGGCGTCAGCACCGTGGAGGTGCTTCAGCATCTGCGTACCGAGGGCGTGGCCTTCGAGGTGATCGGACTGGCCGCCGGATCGAACGCGGCACTGCTGGCCGAGCAGGCGCGCGCGCTTGGCGTGCATGAGGTCGCGATCGCCGATCCCGACGCCGCGCGTTCGCTTCCGTCGTCGATGCATGTCCGCACCGGACCCGAAGCCGCGCTTCGGCTGGTCGAGGACCTTGCGCGCCCGGGCGATCTGCTGGTCGCCGCGATGGTCGGCTTCGCGGGCCTGGCCAGCGCGATTCGCGCGATCGAACTTGGGTGCGACATCGCGCTCGCCAACAAGGAGACGCTTGTCGCGGCGGGCGATCTCGTCATGTCGCGCGTGGCCGCCAAGGGCGTGCAGCTCTTCCCGATCGACTCCGAGCACAGCGCGCTTGCGCAGTGCATCCGATCGGGTCGCGTGCAGGAACTGGAGCGCGTGGTGATCACCGCCAGCGGCGGCCCCTTCCGCACCTGGTCTGCCGACCGCACCGCGGCCGCCACGCCCGCCGAGGCGCTGCGCCACCCCACCTGGCAGATGGGTCGCAAGATCACCATCGACAGCGCCACGCTGATGAACAAGGCGCTTGAACTCATCGAGGCGCACTGGCTCTTCGGGCTTCCTGCGGAGCGCATCGAGGCGATCGTGCACCCACAGAGCATCGTGCACGGCTTCGCCGAGTTCCGGGACGGCAGCGTGATCGCGCAACTCTCGCCGCCCGACATGAAGCTGCCCATCCAGATGGCGCTCACCTGGCCCGATCGGCATGCGGGCGTGACGAAGCGGCTCGACTGGACCACGCTGCGGCAGCTCGACTTCGAACCGGTCGACCATGCGCGGTTTCCGGCCGTGCGCCTGGCGCACGAGGTGATCCGTCGTGGCGGCAGCGCCGGTGCCACGCTGAACGCCGCGAACGAGGTGGCGGTGCACGCCTTCCTCGCCGGCCAGATTCCCTTCGGCCGCATCGCGCAGGTGGTGCAGGAAGCGCTCGCGGAACTGCCGGACCGACCGATCCATTCGCTGGCCGACGCAGAGCGTGCCGACCACGAGGCGCGCCTCTTCGCGTCGACCCGCACGGACACGATCGCGCGGACCTAGACTCGGTGTTCCTCCTGCAGGAGGTCCCACCATGCAGCTCCTTGGCGACGGCTCCAACATCCTGCTGATCGTGCTTGGGTTCGGCCTGCTCATCGCGGTGCACGAACTGGGTCATTTTCTGGCCGCGCGCTGGGCGGGTATCCGGGTCGAGGACTTCGCGATCGGCATGGGACCCACGGTGGTCGCATGGCGTCGCGGCATCGGGTTCCGCGCCGGCAGCACGGCACGCGAGATGGAGCGCCGCTTCGGCTGTCCGCCCGAGGCCGTCACCATGCAGCGACTGCAGGCGGCCGGCGTCGGCGAGACGGAATACAGCCTGCGGGTCCTGCCGCTCGGCGGCTTCGTGCGCATGAAGGGTCAGGAGGATCTGGTCGCGATCGATCGCGCGGGTGATCCCGACGCCTATCCCTCGCGTCCCGTCTGGAAGCGCATGGTGGTGGTGAGCGCCGGCGTGGTGATGAACGTGATCCTGGCGATGCTTCTCTACATCGCGGCGTTCATGGTGGGCGTGCGATTCGAGAGTCCCACGGTCGGCCAGGTCGCCCCCAACGGACCTGCCGCGACCGCGCGCGCGCTGCAGGACGGACCCGACGGCCTGCGACCCGGCGACCGCATCGCGCGGGTCGACGACGCGCCCGTCTCCACCTTCGCCGACGTGCAGATCGCGGTCGCCATGAGCAAGCCGGGTCAGGCCGTCACGCTGGAGGTGGCGCGGCCGGGCGCGGACAAGCCGCTGCGATTCACCGCGACACCGACCGATGATCCGGTGGCGCGCCTTCGCTCCATCTCGATCACCCCGGCGCGCGATCCCACGCTCTCGTCCGAGGCGCTCGAGGATCCGATGGCGCAGTACATGCTCGCGCGTTCCGGCCTGTCCGACGCGGGCGTGCGCGGAGGCTGGCGACTGATCTCGGCCCAGGGCACGCCATGCGTCAGCGCCGACGCGCTCGCCACGGCCTGCACGACCTCGCGCGGACAACCCGTGCAGACGATCTGGAGCGATGCCGAGGGCGCACAACGCACCGCGACGCTGCTGCCCGAACCGATGCTGTCGCGGGTCCAGCCCGTCGACGAACCCGGCGTGCAGGAATTCTCGCTGCTGGGGCTCTCGCCCCTCACGCGCATCGACTGGATCCGCGAGGGCTCGCCGAATCAGGGACTGCTGCGACCCGGCGACGTGGTGCTGGCGATCGACGATCTTCGCGGGCCGCGCATCGAGCAGTTCCGTGACGCCGTGCGCGCCAGGCCGAGTGCGCAGGTGAACCTGACGATCCTGCGCGAGGGTGCGATGGCGTCCGTGCGCGCGCAGGTCGACGCGCAGGGCCGCCTCGACGTGCTTGTCGCACCCGCGCTGGAGTGCATGCTGATGGCGCGGCCCATCGATCGCGTGCTCGTGAACGGACTCGCGACGTCGAGCCCGGCCGCCTCGCTTGAACTGGGCCCGCTTGCAGCCATCCAGTCCGTGCGTGGCCGTCCCGTGCACACATGGCGCGAACTCGCCGCGGCGATCCAATCCGCCGCCGATGCCGACTCGATCGAGCTGGAGGTTCGCTCGATGGGCGCGCCCTCGGCGGTTCCCGCGCGCCTGACCATGGATCCAGCCAGCCGCGAGCAGATGCAGGGCCTGGCATGGGCCGCGCCGATGCCCATGGATCTCTTCGATCCCATGATGACCACGCTGGGCGCGCCGGGACGACCACTGGAGGCCGCCAAGCTCGGGCTGCACGAGACGATCAAGCTCGCCACGATGACCTGGCTCACGCTGGATCGGCTCGCCCGCGGCAGCGTGCCGGTGGACCAGCTCCGCGGACCCGTGGGCATCGTCCACGTGGGCACGCGCGTGGCGGATCGCGGCTTCACCTATCTGGTGTTCTTCCTGGCGATGATCAGCGTGAACCTGGCGGTGCTGAACTTCCTGCCGCTTCCGATCGTCGATGGCGGCCTGTTCGTCTACCTGATCTACGAGGCGCTGCGCGGCCGCCCGCCCAGCGTGCGGTTCCAGAATGCCGCCACCCTCGCGGGCCTGCTGCTCATCGGCGGCCTGTTCCTGGTCACCTTCTACAACGACGTGATGCGCCTGGTCGGCTGAGACCGGCGCCCGAAGGAGAGCTCCCATGAACCATCCCGTCTCCATCGTCACCGGCGCCGGATCCGGCATCGGCCGAGCCACCGCCCGCATGCTCGCCGAGCGAGGCCACCATGTCGTGCTGGTCGGGCGCACCGAGCAGAAGCTTGCCGAGGCCGCCGACGAGGTGCGCGTGGTCGGCCCCGGCGACGTGATGATCATTCCTGCCGACGTGGCCGACAGCGACCTTGCGGCGTCGGTGGTCGACCAGACCATCGAGCGTTTCGGCCGCGTGGACAACCTCGTGAACTCGGCGGGCGTGGCGCCCAACGTGCCGATCGAGCGCACCACCGAGGACATCCTGGAGCAGTGCTTCCTGGTGAACACCTTCGGTCCGGCGTTCCTGATCGTGCGCTGCTGGCCGCACTTCAAGAAGCAGAAGTCGGGCTGCGTGGTGAACGTGAGCACACTGGGCGTGATGGATCCCTTCCCGGGCTTCTTCGCCTACGCCGCCAGCAAGGCCGCGCTCGACAGTTTCACCCGAAGCGTGGCGCGCGAGGGGCGATCCAGCGGCATTCGCTCCTACTGCGTGAATCCGGGGGCCGTGGAGACGGCGATCCTGCGCGCGAACTTCAGCGAGAAGGTGCTGCCACGCGAGAAGACCCTGAAGCCCGAAGCGGTGGCCGAGGTGATCGTGCGCTGCATCGAGGGCGAGCGCGCGGAGGATCACGGCAAGTCGATCGCGCTGCCGAGCCCGTGAGCGCTTAGCGGCGCCGGTTCATCTCGCGCTCGATGTCGCGCCGCGTCTCGCGCTCGCGGATCGCCTCTCGCTTGTCGCCCTTCTTCCGGCCGTGCGCCACGCCCACCAGCAGCTTCGCCACGCCATTCTTGAAGTAGATCTTCAGCGGCACGATCGAGGCGCCCTTCGCCTGCATCGCCAGCGCCAGCTTCTTGATCTCGGTGGCGTGCGCCAGCAGCCTGCGCGTCCGCACCGCCGGGTGCTGACGGTCGCGGCCCGCCGGCGGGTACTCCGAGATGTGCACCCCGTGCAACTCCAGCGAGGGCGGTTCCATGCGGGCCATCACGAAGCCCTCGGCCAGGCTGGCCTGCCCCGCGCGGATGCTCTTCACCTCGCTGCCACGCAACACCATGCCGCACTCCAGCGTCTCCCCGATCTGGAAGTCGTGCCGCGCCTTGCGGTTCTCGATCTCGGGCTCGTGGGTGGACTTGGACATGGGAACCGTGCCGGGCGGGCGCCGGGAGGAGGGTCAAGATAACGCTCTTTGATCCACATCCCGGACCGGATGGCCGTGATGCACACCCGGGAGCGCCCAGAAAGTCTCAAAATCATGCCTCATGGTTATTGTCCCGCGGCGTATTCGGGGGAAAGATTGGGCACCGCCCACGAAGCGGAGATGCCCGAAGGATCCGATCGGGATCCTCCAGATCAGGAAAGGACCGCATGCGTCACGCTGCCCGAACCGCTTCACTCTGTCTTCTCGCCTTTGGTGCCACTGCGCTGGCCACCGTGCCGCCCTCGGCGCTGCTGTCCACCGCGATCGCCGCACCCGGCTTGGGCATCGACATTCGTGATCGCTTCAACCAGACCTTCCCCGGCGGATCGCTGATCGAGGTCCGTGGCCAACTGCGCCGCGTGTTCGGCCAGCGCTTCTCGACCGGTGCCACGCCGCACGACAGCGTGGAGTCGTTCCTCATGGACTGGAGCTCGCTCTGGGGCGTGCCCTTCGAGCAGCTGCAGCCGGTCGGCCCCTTCGATGACGGCGCACATCAGATCGAACTCATGCACGAGGAGGACGGCACCAACCCCTCCTTCACCTCGGTGTACTGGCAACAGCATGTGCGTGGCGTGCCCGTGTTCCGAGGCTGGGTCTGGGGCCTTGCGGCCAACGAGCCGTCCTTCCCGATGGTGCTTGGCGGCGGCACCCTGAAGGATCTGGGTGCCGACTTCCCCGCTTCGCTGGAGGGTCGCGACCTCTCTCCCTCGACGATGGACCCCGCGGTCTACGCGCGCGAGGCGCTGCATCAGTTCGGCGCGCCACCGCAGATGACCTCGCCGCGGTACGTGGTGTGGGCAGGTGTCGACACCGATCCGCAACCGGCCCGCCTGGCCATCGAGTTCGTCGCCACCGGCGGCGGACCGTGGGATCCGACGAATCACCAGAAGATGCAGTACGTGGTCGATGCCGACACCGGCGAGATCCTGCATCAGGAGAGCCAGATCCTTCACGGCGCCGTCTCGGGCACCGTGAGCGGCAAGGTGACCGACGGCTCCAAGGCCGATGCGTGCAACCCGGAAGTCTCGAAGGGCTTGCCGTACGTCGGCGTGGTGGTCGGCGGCACCACGAATTACGCCGACGCCAACGGCAACTTCAACGTCACCTACACCGGCACGAGCAACGTCAGCGTGGCCCCCACGATCAACGGACGCTACTTCCGGATCGTCGAGAGCGGAGGCAACTCCGTGGTCTCGGTCTCGGCGCAGACCGTCGCCAACGGCGGGTCCGCGACCTTCACCTTCAACAACACGCCGGCCGCGGCGCAGACCGCGCAGGCGAATTGCTACTTCGAGTCGAACAAGGTGCGGGACATGGTGCTTGCGGCGCACCCGACCTATCCGACCATCGCGAATCAGACTTCGTTCCCGATCTACACCAACATCGCGGATGTCTGCAACGCCTATTACGACGGCGCGAGCATCAACTTCTTCTCGGCGGGCGGCGGCTGCAACAACACCGGATTCAGCTCGGTGGTGCATCACGAGTACGGACACCATGTCGTGAATCGTGGCGGCAGCGGCCAGGGCGCCTACGGCGAGGGCATGGGCGACTGCATGAGCGTGCTCATGCTCGACGAACCCCAGCTCGGCATCGGCTTCTACTCGAGCAACTGCTCGAGCGGCCTTCGCAACGCGGCAAACAGCTGCCAGTACAGCGCGTCAAACTGCTCCAGCTGCGGCAGCGCCATCCACTCCTGCGGCCAGCTCCTCTCAGGCGCCGTGTGGGATGTGCGCAACCTGCTGCGTGCCGCCTATCCGAACGACTATCGCACGCGCCTGGCGCGTCTGGTCGTGAACTCCGTGCCGATGCACGCCGGCCAGAGCGACATCGCGGCGGACATCGCGGCGGACTTCCTGACCATCGACGACGCCGTCAGCAACGGCGGCAACAACGACATCCGTGACGGAACCCCGAACTACAACCTGATCACGCAGGCCTTCAACGCCCACGGCCTCACGGCGCCGTCGCTCGCCCTGATGATCTTCGAGCTGCCGAACGCGGTGCCCAACGCGATCGATCCGGCTGGCGGCCAGACCTACGACCTGACCATCCGCCCCGTCTCGAGCCAGATCCAGACAGGCTCGGAGAAGATGTGGTTCCGCGAGGGCACGACCGGCGCCTTCACGCCCCTGGCCCTTCAGAAGCAGTCCGGCGACACCTACCGGGCGACCTTCCCCGCGACCACCTGTGGCAGCGCGCTGCAGTTCTACTTCGAGGCAAGCAGCACCGGTGGCACGATCGTGCGGTCGCCGTCCACGGCGCCGACGGATCTGCTGTCGACGGTCAGCCGGATCTCGTACGCGATCGCGCTGGACGACAACTTCGACGGCACCAACACGAACTTCACGTCGACCGGCAACGTCGGTCCGAGCCGCGGCGGATTCCTGCGCACCGGTCCGATCACGGTCAACAACTGCAACGGTCCCGTGATCGCGACCGGCAAGGCGTGGGTCACGGGCTCGCTGAGCACCTCGTGCAACGACATTGACGCTGGTTGGACCGAGTTGCTCTCCCCCACATTCGACGTGTCGGGCGGGCAGACGATCGCGCTCTCGATCGACACCTACCTCAGCAATGACACCGGGGGCTTCCCGGGCGAGGATCCCCTCACGATCTCGGCCTCGAGTGACGGTGGAACGAACTGGGTCGTGCTGGACACGATCTACCAGTCCCACGGCTGGACGACGCGCCGCTACGAGTTGCAGAACTTCCTTGCAGCGTCGGCCAACGTGCGCATCAAGGTGCGTGCCGAGGATCTTGGCGCCGGTGACAGCCAGGTGAAGGCGGCCGTCGACAACATCCTTGTGGAGTCGATCGTGTGCACCGCCGGTCCGTTCGGCGATCTTGATGGCGACGGAGCCGTGGGCGCGGGCGACGTGAGTTTCCTGCTGCTTGAGTACGGACCGTGCGCCGGCTGCCCATCGGATCTCGACGGCACTGGGTCGGTCGATGGCGGCGATCTTGCGCTCCTGCTTCTGAGCTTCACCGAGTGATGCAAGATCCATGGCCTTCGAGGCCATGCACTCCGTGATGCTTTCCTGGAAGCCGTCGGTCGCCCTGGGCGGGTCCGATCAAATTGGCGTTACAGGGCCTTTCGCTCGCGACTTTTGAAACATTGGTGCCTAGAACTTGTTGAAGTTGCAGGACGGTTCATGTTGAGACCGTCGACACCACCCCCACGGTGGCTTGGAACATCCGCAGAGGAGCCTGGAAGCATGCGACCCTTCGCCCGCTCGTTCACCATCGGAACCCTTGCACTCACCGCCATCGCGCTGGCCGGCAACGGCCTGCAGTCGCGGCCGACCCAGCCCGGCATCGGCAACGGCGCCGGCGGCGGACAGCTTCCGATCGAGGAGCAGTTCGAGCAGACATTCCCGGGCGGCCAGCTCCTGAAGAATGGCACGCACCTCCGCCGCGTGTGGGGCCGACAGTTCTCGTGGGGCGCCACGCCGCACGAGAGCGCCGAGAAGTTCATCAAGAAGTGGAGTTCGCTCTGGGGCGTTCCGTTCTCTCAGCTCTCCGAAGTCGGCGTGAACGCGAATGGTGATCACCTGACCCAAGTCGGCGGCGTCGAAGGCGCCGGAGACTTCACCATGGTCTCGTGGAGCCAGCAGGTCCGTGGCGTGCCCGTGTTCCGCGCAGGCGTGTGGGGCATGGTCGGCAACGAGGCCAACCATCCGCTGGTGCTTGCGGGCGGCACCCTGAAGGCGCTCGGCAACTTCCCGCAGACGATCGCGGATCGCGATCTCTCCGCCTCCACGATCGATCCCGCGGTGTACGGCCGTGAGGCGCTGAACCAGTTCAACGCACCCCCCGAGGTGAACAGCCCGCGCTACGTCGTGTGGGCCGGCGTCGACGCGCAGACGGTCGAGCCGAAGCTCGCAGTCGAGTTCACTGCCACGGGCGGGAGCGCGCTGGACCCGGCCAACTACCAGAAGATGCGGTACGTGGTCGACGCCGACACCGGCGCCGTGCTGCATCAGGAGAGCCTGATCCTGCACGGAACGGCGCAGGCGCAGGTGAACGCGCTCGCGACGACCGGCGCCAAGGCCGCTGCGTGCAATACAACCGCGGTGACGGGCCTGCCCTACGCGCGCGTGCTCTTCGGTTCGACCACCGTGTACGCCGATGCCACCGGCCGCGCGACGTTCAGCTACACCGGCACCGCCGCGCAGACGGTGAATCCGTCCACGCTCACCGGACGCTACTTCACCGTGCAGGACAGCAGCGGCACGGCCGTGCAGTCCGTGAGCAGCCAGAGCGTGAACGACGGCGCGGTGGGCACCTTCCAGTACGCCAGCACCACCAGCCAGTACACGCGCTCGCAGATCGACACTTACTACCACGCGAATCTGGTGCGTGATCACCTGCTGCGTTACAGCCCGGGATTCCCGGGCATCTCCGGCAACCAGACGATGGTGATCAAGAACGGCGTGAGTGGCACCTGCAACGCCTTCTACGACGGCAACATCAACTTCTACCCTTCAGGCGGCGGCTGCAACAACACCGGCTTCGCGACCGTCGTGCACCATGAGTACGGCCACCACATCGTGGCCTCCGCCGGCAGCGGTCAGCAGCAGTACGGCGAGGGATTCGGCGACGTGATGGGCGTGCTGCTGAGCGACGAGTCACGGCTCGCGATCGGGTTCTACTCGAGCAGCTGTACCAGCGGACTGCGCAACGCGCAGAACACCTGCGTGGGCACCACGACGGGATCCAGCTGCGGCACCACCATCCACTCGTGGGGTCAGGTGCTCAGCGGCTGCTTCTGGGATCTGCGAGACCAGCTGATCGCGGCCTATCCCGGCGACACGCGAGGACGGCTCTCGACCGATCCCGCCAACGGTGTGGCCGACTACCGCGACATCCTGTCGTATCTGGCCACGAACTCGGTGCTTGCCCACGCGGGCCAGTCCGACATCTGGACCGACATTACCGTGGACGTGCTCACGCTGGATGATGCCCCGAGCCAGGGCGGCAACAACAACATCGGTGACGGCTCGCCGAACTACAACCGCATCGCGACCGCGTTCGGGAACCACGGCCTGACCGCACCCGCGCTGAGCCTGTTCACGATCACCTCACCCGCGGCCCCAAGCACGATCGATCCGGCCGGCGGCGACACCATCGACGTGGTGATCACGCCGGTGACCGGCACGGCGCAGGCTGGATCGCAGAAGCTGTTCGTGCGCGAAGGCACCAGCGGCGCGTTCACCGGCACCGTGATGGCCAACGTGGGCGGCAACACCTGGCGGGGCACCTTCCCCGCCACCAGTTGCAACGCGACCGTGCAGTACTACTTTGAGGTGAAGAACACGGCCGGCACCGCCGTGAATGATCCGGCGACGGCGCCGGCCTCGGTGTACACGACCACCGCCATCACGCCTGGCGGAGCCAACACGGTCGTGTCCGAGGACTTCGCCACGACCCATGGCGGATTCGTCGTCACCGGCACGCCGGCCTCGGGCTCGGGCGGTTGGGAGTGGGCGGTCCCCAATGGCCGCAGCTGCAACGCACCCAGCACCACCAGCAAGTGCTTCATCACGGGCAAGTCGATCGCCACCGGCACCTGCAACGACGTGGATGGTGGCCCGACGATCCTGACCACGCCGGTGTACGACCTGTCCGGATCACAGGCCGCCGAGGTCTCGTTCCAGACCTACTACCTGGTCACCGGCACCGGCAACACGTCGGATCCGCTGGTGTGCAAGGTGTCCAACAACGGCGGAAGCAGCTGGGTCACCATGCTCAGCCTGACCACCTCGGGCACCTGGGCGACCCGAACGTTCAACATCGCGGACTACGTCGCGCTGACCTCGAACATGATGTTCCGCTTCGAGGCTGCGGACACCGGCACCGACAACACGCTGGTGTGCGGCATCGACAACTTCTCGATCGACACGATCTCCTGCGGCATCGAGGGCGACCTCGACGGTGACGGAATCGTCGGCGCGTCCGACATCGGCATCATGCTGCTGGACTTCGGTCCTTGCGCGGGCTGCCCCAGCGACCTCGACGGCAGCGGCACGGTCGACGCGGGCGACGTCTCGTTCCTGCTCCTGCTCTTCACCTGAGCGGGATCCGAATCCCTGAACGCATCCAGCGGGCGGCCACTCGGCCGCCCGCTTTCATTCGGCGGCATGGCGGCTTTCCCGGCCTTCCGCTACACTTTCCGCCCCGGCGATTGGCCGGCTTGGCCCAGGTGGCGGAATTGGCAGACGCGCCAGCTTGAGGTGCTGGTGGGAGCAATCCCTTGGAGGTTCGAGTCCTCTTCTGGGCATTTCGTTTCGCGGTGGAGGCCGCACGATCACGATGACCTCCCTCTCCATCCACCAGGCGGAGCCGGGCGCAGCGACGCTGCGCATCAACGAGACCTTCCATTCCATCCAGGGCGAAGGCCTACGCGCGGGCGAGCCCTGCTTCTTCATCCGCCTGTCCGGATGCCCGCTACGGTGCGCGTGGTGCGACACGACCTACGCGTTCCGGGAGGGCGCCCCCCGCACGATCGAGAGCCTGGTGCAGGAGGCCCGCCGCGTCGGATGCCCGCTGGTGCAGGTCACGGGCGGCGAGCCACTGGCGCAGAAGGGCTGCCTGACCCTCGTGCACGCCCTGTGTGACGCGGGCTTCACCGTGACCATGGAGACCAGTGGCGCGCTCGACATCTCGCCGCTGGACCCGCGATGCATCCGCATCATGGACCTGAAGTGCCCGGCAAGCGGCGAGTCGCACCGCAATCTCTGGAGCAACGTGTCGCACCTGTGCCGCCGGGACGAGGTGAAGTTCGTGATCGCGGATCGCGGCGACTACGAGTGGGCGAAAGCGCGCATGAAGGAGCACGCGCTCGTGGATCGGGTGGCGGCCGTGCTCATGAGCGCGGCGTGGGCGCAGCCGAAGGGTGACGAGATCGCCGGAAGCGCGGGGCTTTCGGCACGGGATCTGGCGGCCTGGATCCTGGCGGATGGGCTGCGGGTGCGCATGCAGGCCCAACTTCACAAGATCATCTGGGATCCCCAGACGCGCGGCGTCTGAGGCCCGGACCTGCTCAGTAGACCCAGCCTTCGACGCGTGCCTCGACCGGCGGCACCCACTGCAGCGGATCGGTCACCAGCAGGATCGCGTCGAGCAGGTCACCCTCGGGATCCTCTTCCGCGGTCCGAACCATTTCAGCCGCCAGCACCAGCCGCTCGCGGCCCTGCAGCCGCTTCAGGATGTCGGCACGCACGCGGCGCGGCGGATCGCCGGCGCCCTTGTAGCCGTGATCGGGCCATCCCTTCAGGCGAAGCACGCTCGCGGGGCAGCCCTCGCACACGGTCACGCTGCCGCCCGCCGCATGCACCGGCTCCACGCGTACACCGGCCTCGGCGAGCGGCCGCAGCACTTCGGCGATCAGCGTCCACGTCTGCTTGAAGACGCGCAGATTCATCGGCGCCATCGGCGTTCGAAATGCCGTGTCACACACCCGCTTGGGCTCGCGACGATCCACGGTGCGAACCTCGCCTCGCCACAACCGGGGTGATCCGAAGCCGGCGACCCACGCGGCCATCACGCTCCAGTCGGGCGTGACCTCGAAGCTTCGCAGCGTGTCGAGCGGCAGTCCCACCGGCGCGTCGATGCGCACGAGATGACGGCGTCCATCCTCGCGCATGGCGAGAATCCGGCGCACCAAGGCGCCACGGTCGAATCGACCGTCGAGTCGAAGGGCGGCCTTCGGCGCATCCAGATCACGCGAAACCATGCGGATCTTGGCTGCGCCTCCCGAGTCGGCCCCGGAGAAGTCCACGCCGTGAAGGATCACGCGCTCAGTTCCGACCGCACTGGGAACCGGGCTTGCCACAGGGGCAGCAGCCCCCCATCGGAAGGCTCATGCCCGCGCCCTGTGACGCGGCGCCACTGACGCCGAACACGCTGTGGCGACGCACGAAGGCGCGGCCCTTGCCCGCGGGATCCTCGACGGGACTGTCCGCCTGGCTCATGGGACGGAGCAGCTCGATGACCTCGCCGTCGGCCTCGCAGATGTACTCGTAGATCGGCATGGGGAGGAATGCTAGCCCGAGCGGCATGGCTCGATCAACGCGCGCGCCTGGATCGCGGCGCCCCACCGCCACCCTGGCGGCGATTCGCACGCGCGGGCTTCGCCTCGCCACGCTCGTCGCGTCGGGCGCGCGCCGCCGCCGGACGGAAGGCCGCCTCGCGAAGCTCGCGCAGTTCCGACGCGGTCAGCTCGCGCCACGCGCCCACGCCCAGGCCCTTCAGGCGCAGCGGCCCCATGGCCACGCGACGCAGGCGTCGGACGGGGTGGCCCAGACGCAGCATCATGCGACGGATCTGGCGATTGCGGCCCTCGCGCAGTTCCATGAGCAGCGTGGTCTTGGTGCTGTCGCGGCCGAGCAGCTTCAGCTTGCTGCGGCTCGTGCGCGTGCCGACCTCGTCCTTCTCCGGCAGGAAGACGCCCTCGCTCAGCCGGCGCACGGCCTCGTCGTCCAGGCGCCCGCTCACGGTGACCTCGTAGGTCTTGTGCACCTCGAAGCGAGGATGCGTGAGACGGTTGGCCAGCTCGCCGTCGTTGGTCAGCAGCAGCAGACCGCTGGAATCCATGTCGAGCCTGCCCACCGGGAAGATGCGCGCCTTCAGCGGGTGGTCCACGATGTCGATCGCGCGGCGGCGACCCTCGGGATCCTCGTTCGTGCACACGATGCCCTTGGGCTTGAACAGCATGATGTACACGTGCTGCTCGTGGCGGCGGATCGGGCGGCCATCCACCTCGATGCGGTCGTTCGCGGGATCGACCCACGCGGGCAGACCATCCAGCACGGTGCCGTTCACGCACACGCGGCCCTCCGCGACCATCTGCTCGCAGTCACGGCGACTCGCCACGCCGGCGGCGGCGAGCACCTTCTGGATCCGCTCGCCGCGACGATCGTCATTGAACGGATGGGACGGACCGTGGCGGCGCCTGGGCATCGCGGGATGGTACGGCCCCGCTCGTACACTGCGCGCATGCAGGAACACGCCTCGGCTTCGGTGGAATCCCGCGGTTGGCTCGGTCTTTCGCATCACTTGGGACTCCTGCGTCGGTGGATCGCCATGGACCGCGCCAGCCAGATGGCCAGCGCGCTCGCCTATCGCACGCTGTTGGGCCTGCTGCCGGTGCTCGTGGTGGCCACGCTGGTGTTCAAGGCGATCGCGGGCCCACGCTTCGGCCAGATGGTCGAGGATGCGCTGGCGGGACTTGGATTGGACAAGCTGCAGATGGCCTCGCCCAAGGGCGGCGCACCGATGGCCATGGACGCATGGCTTCGCGGCGTCGTCGAGGACGCGAGCAACTTCGATCTCTCCGCGATCGGCTGGGTCGGTGCCGGCGCGCTCATCCTCAGCGCGGTGTGGGTGGTGGCGACCGTCGAGGACTGCTTCAACCTGATCTGCCGCACCGATCAGGGCCGCAGCTGGCCGCGCCGCGTGGTCACGTACTGGTTCGCGCTCACCGCGGGCCCCCTGCTGCTGGCGATGGTGCCGCTGGTGAACGGCCTGGTCGAACGCGCGGCGGAGAACCTGCCACAGTGGTCCTGGCTGCTGTCCACGCTGCGGGCCGGCTGGTCGACCTTGGTGCTCTGGTCTCTCATGTTCGCGGTGTATGTCACGGTGCCGTCGAAGGCGCCGCGTCTGCGCGCGGCCGCGGCGGGCGCGCTCGTGAGCGCGATCGGTCTGGAGATCAGCCGAAGTTTCCTGCACTTCTACGTGACTCGGACGCTTAGCCTGAGCCTGGTCTACGGCTCGCTGGGCCTGGTGCCCGTGTTCATGTTCTGGATGTACGTGATCTGGATGATCGTGCTGGTCGGACTGCAGGTCGCGGTGCTGTGGGATGCGCTCGACAGCCGCGGTCTCGCGAACCTGCTCTCGTCCGGGAACGGCGAGGGCTCACGCACCGCCTGATCGACGCACCGGCCTGCCATCGCGGAAGTCGGCGAGCTTGCGGCCCCACGGGGTCTCGGCAAGGCCCGGCTCGCGACGCACTTCCTCGCGCAACCAGCATCGCTCCACCGCATCGATCGGGCCGAAGATCGACTCGAAGGTCTCCACGCGCTTCGTGGGAAGCGCGAACGCACCGGATCGCAGCGCCTCCAGATACAGCGCAAACTCCCGCGTGCGGTTGCGGGCCAGCCAGGTGGTGAAGGCCCACGACTGCGCATAGAAGTCGCGGATCGCGTCGTCCTCGCGGTCGGTCGGCATGCCATCCGCCATCACGAGCGCCTGCAGCGGCACCAGTCGATCCTCGCGCATGGCCTCGCGGAAGGTCTGCTGGCGACCGGGATTTTCGCTCTGGAAACCGAGATCCCGATCGCTCGCGTTCTCCGCCTCGAACGCCGTCGCGATGCCCTCGGCCAGCCACAGCGGATATGGCATGCCGCGACGCTGCACGTCACAGTGGAAGAACAGCTGGTGCGCGGCCTCGTGCGACACGGTGCCCAGGAAGCCCGCGCTCGCGGTGGCGGCGATGCGGCGTCGCTGCGCATCGATCTCTCGCTGCGCGCGCGCCACCTGACCGCCGGCACCGCCGGCGTCGAGCGGCTGGACGCCCGCCGCCGCTGCCTCGCGTTGCACACGAAGATTCTGCGCCTGCAACTGTCCAAGCGCCTTCTGGACCTTCTCGTCGCTCAGGCCGTCGAACAGCACAAGCCGGTCCGCGCCCGGGTTGTAGTACCCGGCTGCCCAGGCCTGGTCCATCCCGTCGTTCGTGCGTGCAAAGACGCTGTAATCGCCCTTCTCGCGGAACATGACGGCGACCAACTTGTGCTTCAGCGGCTCGGGACGAACCCCAAGCCGAAGGCAGTTCTGCTGGAAGGACCGGTAGGTGCTCTCCAGCAGGCCCGCGATCGACTGCGTGTTCTCCTTCGGTGCGTCGGACAGCAGGACGAAATGATCCGTCTCGGTGGGCTGCATGGTCGGGACGAGCGGCCGCGTCGCCTCCAGAACCTCGCTCCGCGTGGCAAGCGCTGCGCCGGCTCCATCGGCCAGCGAGGGGCCCAACATCGCGACAAGGATCGGAAGCAGCGGTGACATCACGCTTTCATCGTAGTCCGGCCGATATCCCATGCATTTTGGCCTTGGGATGGGGGCTCGCCCTGCCCGCCCGCCTGCCCTACCATCGGGTTTCCATGGGTCTTGAATCCGCTCTGCCCGTCGACAGCGTCCTGTCCACCCAGCTCAATCGGGTGGTCAACTGGGCGCGCCGCTCCAGTGTCTGGCCGATGCCCTTCGCCACCGCCTGCTGCGGCATCGAACTGATGGCGACCGCCTGCAGCCGCTTCGATCTGGCCCGCTTCGGCGCCGAGGTCATGCGGTTCAGCCCCCGCCAGAGCGACCTTCTGATCGTGGCCGGACGCGTGAGCGTGAAGACGCTGCCCGTGCTGCAGCGCATCTACATGCAGATGGCAGAGCCCAAGTGGGTGATCAGCATGGGCGCGTGCGCCAGCACCGGCGGCGTGTTCGACACGTACGCGGTGGTGCAGGGCGTGGACCAGTTCATTCCGGTCGACGTCTACGTTCCGGGCTGCCCGCCCCGGCCGGAGATGCTGATCGAAGGCATCATGGCGATCCAGCGGATCATCGACGCGGACAACATTCCGCGTGATCCGGAAGGCAAGCGCCTGCCCCTGAACATCGCCGTGGCGCCCAACTACGAACCGCGACCGATGCCGGTCCCGGTGACGGTGGGCGCCTCGTGAGCGTAGCGGCCGAGACGGCCGCCAGCAGTTCGAGGCAGCCCCGTGACGTCGAATGGCCGGGAGTCGCGCTGCGCGTCATCGTGCTTCTGGTGGCGGTCGCGGCCGGGAGCGTGATCGGTCTTCGCGGCCTGGAGACGCCGCAACCGGCGCCCGCCGACGCGGACTCCTTCTCGGCGATTCGTGCGGCGAAATTCGCGCAGACCATCCTGGGAGATCAGCCGCGCCCGGCTGGCTCCCAGGCGAACGCCGAAGCCGCACAGCGACTGACGGACTGGCTGCGTGCCCGCGGACTTGAGGTCGAATCGGCTGAAACCAAGGTTCGCACGGCGGGACGCGACGTCACCATCCGCAACGTGGTCGCCCGGAAGACGGGCGCCATGCCCGGCTCGGCCATCATGCTGTGTGCGCACATCGATTCGGCACCGGGATCGCCGGGCGCCGGCGACGACGGCTTCGGCGTGGCCGTCCTTCTGGAGGCCGCCGCCGCGTTCGGTGTCGGGCCGTGGCCGGGCCGCGACATCATCCTGCTCTTCACGGACGCCGAGGAGTCCGGCCTGCTTGGTGCGCGCCAGTTCGTGAGCAACCACCCTTGGCACGCGAAGGTCGGCACGGTGATCAACGTGGACAACCGCGGCAACGCAGGCCCCTCGATCCTGTACGACCTGTGCGGCGATTCCGCGGACGTGCTTCAGTCCTGCTCCCCCGCCTTCGGTCCGATCGTGGGCAGCAGTCTCTACGCCGAGATCGCATCACGCATGCCGAACTCGAGCGATCTGGCCGTGTTCCGCGAAGCGGGCATGAGCGGCATGAACTTCGCGCTTGTGGGTGGCCATGAGCACTATCACGCCTCGACCGACACGTGGAGCCAGGCGAATCTCTCCTCGCTGCAGCATCAGGGCGAGATCGCGCTGGTGGCGATGCAGGCGCTGGCGATGCACCGCGCGGACACGCCCAAGGCGGAAGGGCGCGCGGTCTACCAGGACGTGGCCGGCGCGATGCTGGCATGGTGGCCCGCACGCACCGGCATCACGGCCTCGATGCTCTGCGTCGGCGCGCTCGCGGCCACCGGACTCGTGGTCACGCGACGCGCGCATGTCAAGCCTCGCGACATGGCGATCGGATGGCTCGCCGCGCTAGTGCGATTCCTCGTGGCCGGCCTCGTCACGTGGATCCTGCTGCAGGGATCGGCGTGGGCCGGACTCTTCGGCATGGATGCGGCGAAGTCGAGCATGCCGGAGGCGGGGCTCGCCGAGCTGTATCGAATCGCGTTCTGGCCCCCGCACGGCCCGGCGATGATGGTGGTCGCGATGGCGGCTGGTCTGGCCGCTGGATGGCTCGCGGCACGCCCGCTGCTGCGCCGACGGGAACCACTCTGCGCATTCGTCGGATCCTGGTCCGCGCTCGCGGTGTTCGTCGCGGCCGTCGCCGTGCTGGTTCCGGGCGCGTCCGCACCGTTGCTGCCCATCGTCTTCACCACGACCCTCGTCCTGGTCGCGCTCACGCTCGCGGTGGAGAACAAGGAGCGACTTGCCGTGCTTGCCACGCTGGCGCTTGGTGGATTCCTCGCTGGACTCTTCCTGGCTCCGATCGAGTACGTGAGCTGGATCGGCGTCGGGCTGTCCATGCCGCCATTCGCGGCGCTGCGCGCGGCCGTGCTGGCGCTGGTGCTTCTGCCGGCGCTCACGCCCGGCGTCGCTACCGCAACGACTCGGTGAACGATCGAAGGCGACCGATCCCCTCGCGGATCGCGCTCTCGGCGCATGCGAAGCTGATGCGGATGTTCGCGCGCGCGCAGTCGCCGAAGTCCTCGCCCGGCACCAGCGCGACCAGCGACTCCTCAAGCAGCGCCTCGGCGAAGGCCTGCGCGGAATCGATCATGCGACCCGCGGGCGACTTCAGGCCTAGGCAGGCCTTCATGCACGGAAAGGCGTAGAAGGCGCCGGTCGGCGCGCAGGTGCGAAGCCGCGCGATGCCCGAGAGCAGTTCGTGCGTGCACTGCGCGCGCGCCGCGAACGACTTCCGCATGGACTCCACGCTGGCGGCGCCGTTGGCGAGCGCCTCCACCACCGCAGGCATGATGAAGGTGGGAATGCTGTTCGTGAGCTGACCCTGCAGCTTGATCGCCTCGCGGATGAAACGACCGCCGTCGCCGGGCGCGGCCACATAGCCCACGCGCCAGCCGGTCATGGCGAAGGCCTTGCTCATGCCGTTGATGGTGATGGTGCGCTCGGCCAGCCGCGGATCGGCGCCGGGACTCACGTGCCCCAAGCCCGCACGGACCTCCGGGTAGACCAGCTTCTCGTAGATCTCGTCGCTGATCACGGCGATCTGCGGGTGCGCCGCAAGCAGATCGAACAGCGCACGAAGCGTCTCGGCCGGCTGCACCACGCCGCAGGGATTGCTGGGGCTGTTCAGCAGGATCGCGCGGGTGCGCGGGGTGATGGCGCGCTCGATCGCCGCGACATCCAGAAGGAAGCCGCGCTCGACCGTGCTGCCCACCTCCACGCAGGTTCCGCCATAGAGCTCGATGAGCGGCCGGTAGCTCACCCACGCCGGCGTGGGCAGGATCACCTCGTCGCCGGCGTTCAGCATGGTCTGCAGGGTCAGCGCGATCGCGTGCTTGGCGCCCACCGTCAACGTGACATGCTCGCCCTTGCAGGCGATGCCGTTCTCCTGCTGCAACTTTCGCGCCACCGCCTCGCGTACCGCCTTGTCACCGGGGGTGGGCGCGTAGCGCGTGAGGTTCGCGTCAAGCGCGCGCTTGGCCGCATCGCGCACGGGCGAGGGTGTGTCGAAGTCGGGCTCGCCGACCCCGAATCCGATGACCGGCTTGCCCGCGGCCTTCAGCGCCGCGGCCTTCGCGCTCACGGCAAGCGTGGCGCTCTCCTTCATCCGTGCGACGGCGTTGCCGATCTGCATGCGGTGGAAGATATCGCCACGCCACCACCGGCCCGGTCGCCAAGCCCCCATCGCTACACTTCTCCGATGCACTTTGACGCCCACCAGCCGGTTCTCGACGAGCTTGAGGCGCGGATCACCGCCATCCGCGACTCTCTTTGACTGGCCTCGCAAGATCTCCGAACGTGACGCGCTGGTCGATCGCATGGGCGCCGCCGACCTCTGGAACGACCCGAAGAACGCGCAGAAGGTCATCGCCGAACTGAAGGTCCTGCGCGCGCAGGTCGAGCCCCTCGAGGGCGTGATCAAGGACTTCGAGGACGCGAAGGTCGGCTACGAGATGGCGAAGGAGGCCGGCGACGCCGATCTGCTGAACGAGGTCGACGAGACGCTCTTCCGCCTGCAGTCGCGCATGGCCAAGGTCGAGCGCCAGAGCCTGCTGAGCGGCAAGCATGACTTCCGCAACTGCTTCGTGAACATCCAGGCCGGCGCGGGCGGCGTCGAGGCCGAGGATTGGGCGGGCATGCTGGAACGCATGTACCTCTACTATTGGAACGAGATGGGCTGGAAGGCTGAGGAGATGCACCGCAGCGCCGGCGCCGAGGCAGGTGTGAGCGAAGTGGGCTACCGACTCGAGGGCCCCTTCGCGTTCGGCTACATGAGCTGCGAGCGTGGCACGCACCGTCTGGCGCGCGTGAGCCCGTTCAACGCCGAAGGCAAGCGACAGACCAGCTTCGCCACGGTCGACGTGTCGCCCGAGTTCGAGGAAGCCGATCTGGAGATCCCGGCGCGCGACCTGGAGATCGTGCCGTTCGTGCGCGCCAGCGGTCCGGGCGGCCAGAACGTGAACAAGGTCGCCACGGCGATCCGCGTCACGCACATCCCGACCGGCATCCAGGTGGTCGCCAGCACCTTCCGCGACCAGCCGCAGAACAAGAAGCAGGCGCTCACGATCCTGCGCGGCAAGCTCGAGCAGATCGAGGAAGAGCGACGCGCCGCCGAGATCGCGGCCGTGACGGGCGGCAAGGTCACGCGCGACTGGGGCAACCAGATCCGCAGCTACGTGTTCTACGACAACCGCGTGAAGGACCACCGCAACGGGCACGAGACCGGAAACCCGCAGCATGTGCTCGACGGCCATGTGGCCGGCTTCATCGAGGCCGAACTGCAGCGCCGGCGCACCGAACGCGAGAAGTCCACTGGCAAGGCAGACTGATGTCGGGCGTGGCTGATCCGATCGTGGATCTGGGGCCCGACCAGTGGCGCGACGCGCGCCGCAGCGGCCAGCTGGAATGGCTCTGCACCAACGGCATCGGTGGCTACGCCTGCGGCACCGTGGGCGGCCTGCTGCAGCGGCGTTGGCATGGACTGCTGGTGGCGGCCACCGATCCGCCGGCCGGTCGCACGCTGCTGGTTCCGAAGATCGAGCTGTTCGTCACGCAGGACGGCCGCGAGTGGCCGCTCACCGCGAACGAATGGTCGGGTGGCGGCATCGAGGCGCCAGGCCTTGGGCATCTCGCGCGCTTTCACATGGCGGGCTCGGTCGTGGTGCGACACTGGCGGATCGGCGCGACCGTGCTTGAGGAGCGCATCGCCATGGCGCGCGGACGCAACGCCACCGCCGTGCTGCTGACGCTGCGCCACGCGCCGGGGCCGGTGCAGGTGCGGATCAAGTGCCTCGCGAACCGTCGACCGCACGATCATCTGGTGCAGGCCAACGCCTTCGAAGCCTCGATCGCCGCGGAGGGTTCCGCGCTGCGCGTGGACTTCGCGGGCGCCACCGGCGAAGGTGCCGCGCTGCACCTGCAGGCCGATGGCGCGAAGGCGATCGCCGACGGTACGTGGTATCGCGACTATGTGCTTCCGGTGGAACGCGCGCTGGGCTACGACTGCGTGGGCGCGAACCTGTGCGCCGGCGAACTCGCGATCACCCTGAAACCGGGCGAGTCGCGCGGCTTCACCGCCAGCACGCGCCGCGAAGAGCCCGGCGAGGCGGCGCGCATCGTGGCCGCGAACCTGCGTCGCTCGAAGAAGCTCGTGGAGCAGGCGGGCGCGACGGGCGATCACCTGCGTGCACGCCTGACGCTCTCGGCCGACCAGTTCATCGTGGATCGAGCGCTGCCGGACGGCCGACGCGGCACCAGCGTGATCGCGGGCTACCCGTGGTTCGCCGACTGGGGGCGCGATGCGCTCCTCTCGCTGCCGGGACTCTGCCTGGCCACCGGACGCGCCGACGACGCCGCAAGCATCCTGCGATCGCTTGCGCGCTTCGAGAAGGACGGCCTGCTGCCCAACCGCTTCCCCGCGCCGGGCGAGCCGTGGATGGACAACAGCGTCGACGCCCCGCTGCTGCTCGCCGAAGCCGCACGCCGCACCGTGAACGCGACGGGCGACATGGACCTCGCCCGCGATCTCTGGCCCACGCTGCTCTCGATCTGCACGAACTTCCTGCGCGGCACGCGTCACGGCATCTCGGTGGATCCGGCCGACGGCCTGGTGCGCGCGGCCGAGCCCGGCACGCAACTCACCTGGATGGACGCGAAGGTCGGCGCGCGCGTGATCACCCCGCGCATGGGCAAGCCGGTGGAGATCAACGCGCTGTGGATCGGTCTGCTGCGCACGCTGGTCGCATGGTCGAAGCCCCTGCGCCTTGACGCGGGCCCCGCCAACGCCGCACTGGTGAAGGCGCTCTGTGGCTTCGCGCGATTCACGCGCACCGACGGCGCTGGACTGATCGACGTGCTCGATGGCCCCGCAGGAAACGAGTCGTGCCTGCGTCCGAACCAGCTGTTCGCGCTGTGCGGGCCCGAGCCGCTTGTGGAGCCGCGACTGGCGAAGGCGATGCTTGATGGCACCCAGCGCGCGTTGCTCACCCCCTTCGGACTGCGCACCCTGGGGCCGAACGAGCCCGGCTACATCGGCCGCTTCGAAGGCCCCGTGGAGATCCGCGACGAGGCCTATCACATGGGCACGGTGTGGCCGTGGCTGCTGGGGCCCTACGCGGCCGCGCTGCGACGCTTCGGAACTCCGGAGCAGATCCACTTCGCGCGCGAACCTTTCGCGCATCACATGAAGGAAGGCTGTCTTGGCCAGGTGTGTGAAGTGGCCGACGGGGACGCGCCGCAGCGACCCGGTGGATGTTTCGCGCAGGCGTGGAGCGTCGCCGCGCTGCTTGATGGCGGCGTGGGAGAGAACGCTGCAAAGCGCGCTCGATTCTCTGGAAGTTGAAACACGATCGAATCTTTACGTTGATTCCGAGGAGATGACGTCGCACTTCCCTCGGGAATGAGGACACGCGCCGATAGACTCGCGACATCGCGCACACGCCTGTGCGTGAACCTTGCAGGAGATCGTCGCGAACGAGCCCGCCTCCATCCTGAGCCGCGTGGCCGCCGGCGAGCCCGGCGCGATCAACGAGTGCATGCAGCGCTTCCGCGGTCTGGTGTGGTCGCTTGCCCGCCGCATGGGTGCGGGGCCGGCCGATGCCGAGGATGCGGTGCAGGAGATCTTCATCGATCTGTGGAAGAGCGCGGAGCGCTTCGATCCATCGATCGCCAGCGAGACGACCTTCGTGGCCATGATCGCGCGTCGCCGACTCATTGATCGCGGAAGGCGACGCATGCGACGACCTGAGGCCGCCATGATCGAGGAGACGGTCTCCGCACCACCCCCGCTGAACGACGCGACGGAACTGAAGGACGCGGCGCGCATCGCCGAGGACGC
>Ga0169931_10002656_pt1 | contig 28952 bp, 29 predicted proteins | sample Kivu_15m_20L_FD_129675 | JGI IMG/M metagenome (GOLD analysis project Ga0169931, IMG submission 129675) | Freshwater microbial communities from Lake Kivu, Western Province, Rwanda to study Microbial Dark Matter (Phase II) - Kivu_15m_20L... | ecosystem: Environmental > Aquatic > Freshwater > Lake...
GGTCCCGTAGCTCAGCTGGATAGAGCAACTGCCTTCTAAGCAGTAGGCCACAGGTTCGAATCCTGTCGGGATCACATTCAATCTCAAGCGCTTATCAAAGATGAGCGCTTTTTTTGTGAATAAAAAAGTTCAAATATTAGCTAAAAACACTTAAATATTGTAATTTTAGCTAAAATATGAGCTATGTATGCTGTCGGCCTCACTCCTAAAGATGTTCAATTAAAAGTTGCTGCCCAAGTTAAAGTATTGCGCAAACAAGCCGGCTACAGCCAAGCAGACCTCGCTAAGCGTTCGCAGGTATCTCTGGGCAGCTACAAGCGCTTCGAAGCATCTGGTCTCATCGCTTTCGATGCCCTACTGCGCATCGCTTTTATCGTCGGACGCCTAGAACTGCTTTCTACAGTTTTTGAATTTCGGCCACAACCCGATTTTAACAAACTTTTTCAACAGGAGGTTTAAGTATGCGCGTAAAGGTGAGTTTGGATTTTGGGCCTCAAGTCATGGAGGTTGGAACGCTCGTTTATGAGCGCGAACGCTACTTTTTTAAGTATGCTGCTTCTTTTCTTTCGAATGGTTTGGAAATTTCTCCACTTAAACTTCCGCTCAATGCCCAAATCCAAGAAGGACCTGCACACGTTTTTGAAGGTTTATTTGGTGTCTTTAATGATAGCTTACCCGATGGCTGGGGTAAACTACTCGCCGACCGTACTTTTGTCAATAATGGCAGAGCTCCTTCCACAGTCAGCGCCCTTGAGCGTCTGTCTTTGGTGGGTCAAAAAGGAAATGGCGCGCTCATTTATGAACCCATTACCGACCAACATCCTTTCCCTTTCAAAGCGGACCTCGATTTATATGCTGCTCAAGTTCAAATTCTTTTAAAAGAGGGCCAGGCTAGTGCACTTGACGAATTGTATCAGCTCGGAGGTAATTCAGTGGGCGCACGCCCGAAAGTTCATGTACACTATACTGATTTAGGCGCAGAGTTACTTGCCGAATCAACACCACTTAGTACACCTTGGATTGTAAAATTTAGATCTACTCAAGATTTAATCGATGCTGCCAAAATTGAGTTTGCCTATTACCAAATGGCGCTAGATTGCGGCATTGAAATGAGTAGTTCTCGTTTATTTTACGGCCAAACAGACCAATGTTATTTTGGAACGCTGCGTTTTGATCAAGGCCCCGGCTGGCGCAAGCATTTTCATTCGGTAAGCGGCTTGTTAAATGATAACTTTCGCATTAGTACCCTTGACTACGGCCACCTTATGGATTTAGCCAACCGCATGGAAAAACAGCTTGATAGTGCTGAAAAAATATTTCGTTTAGCAGTGTTCAACCTCTATGCGCATAACGCTGACGACCACACGAAAAATTTCGGATTCCTCATGAACTCAAGTGGAGAATGGTGCTTCTCCCCAGCCTACGACCTCACATTTTCTCCGGCACCAAACAACTGCCACCAACTCTCCTTTGCGGGCACCTACCAAAACCCTTCTGTCACAGATTTATTGCAACTAGCCAACCATTTCAATATTTCCAATCCAAAACAAATCATTGCTGAGGTCAAAGACATCCTCACCAACTTTTCTCAGTACGCCAAGTTCCTCGACATCCGCAAACAAGAGACAAAACTTATTGAAAAGACAATTCAGGGGACATTGAAGACTTAACATTTAATCGAAAGTTATTTTCAGATAGAGGAATAAAAAAACGCACAAACAAAACTTGCTGTGCGTTTTAAATAATTAAAATGATTTATTAAAGCTTATTGATCTTGCCATTGATTTTTTGACCTGATCAATTTTCACTTAAAATCATTAGTGAAAAAGCCGAATCAGGTGCAAGTGTTATGGAAGATGAGAAGTTCACTGAATGGGATCGCGCGTTGAGAAAGTACTCAAAAGTTGTAGAAGAGCTTCAAAACCGTATTTAAATAATTAAACGTTAACGTATAAACCCCGCCTTTAGTGGGGTTTTTTATTTCACCAACAAAACAGATCGCTGGCCGTTAGCGTGAAGCTTGTTTAGTTTGCGGGCCGGCACTTTGTTGCCTTTCATTAATTCTTTTGTTAAAAGCGTTTTGCCTTCTGCTTGTTGCGGAAGGGTTTGCTTTAAACTAGAATCTTTATTGGCAGTGAATTTCATAGGACAAAAATAATCAATAAAAATATACAGAGCAACAAACTTACTTGTTATCAGCTAAATACAATTCAGTGATACTACTTAGTAGCGTAGGATATTTATAACTTTTTAAGTTGTTCACCTCACCAACATCTCCTCAATTATCGCTTTGCACTTTTGTACTTCCTCTGAATTGAGCTGCCCTAACTTTTTGAGAACCCGGCTTTGATCAATTGTTCTGATTTGATCAATTACAATCCAGCCAGGGATACTTAGAGATTTGGTGTAAATTCTTGTTGGATAAGCTTTAGATGAACTTGTTATTGGCGCTATGATAATGGTATGTAATTGCCGATTGATGTCATCAGGAGAGATGATTACACAAGGTCTTGTTTTTTTAATTTCACTGCCCACTGTTGGGTTTAGATTGACCAGAATGATGTCATATTGCAGCAGTTTCATTAGTCGAAAATTTCGTCTTCGAAAACGTCATCTATTAGCAAGCGGTCATCGCCATTGGCGTGCATTTGTTTAAAGGCTTCCTCCCAACCTTCTCTGACTTTTTTGATTGGTTTGAGCGTGATGTCATGCTCATTTAAGATAATTTCCATTTCTCCTTGAATGTTGTATTGATCAATAATTGATTTTGGAAGACGAATACCTTTCGAATTTCCAATTTGAATAATAGAAGCGCGCATAAGTAATTACAAAGTAATTACAAAATTAGCATTTATTATTTACATTCAAAAATACTGTGCTAACGGAAAAATCTCTTCAGTAGAATTACTGAACACATTATAATTTTAGTCAATCCCCTCACTTCAACCCATACACATCCACTGCGGGTTCGCCCCAGATGTTGTTTTCGACGCAATAGATGGTTTTGCAGCCGCTGAGTTGTGCGCAAATTTCGTAAACCGTTTCGCCGTTTAATTGACATTCTGAGATCATGCCGGCCGTTTTGGCGAGTTCTTTAAGGGTTTTGTAGTTCGGGACATCTTTGTGGCAGCCCAATAAAAGAACAATTGCGCTTGCAAAAAGGAGGTTTTTCATGTTTAAGATTTGATGATTATAAACACCACCCCAGCCAATACAAACCGACCTGCATTTCGAATTAATTTAATGCGCCGCACTGATTTGCGCATTTCCTTCTGAAATTCTTTTAACTCCTCATCGGTCATGTCGTCTGAATCTTCAAGCCATTCATCGGTGGCATTGTCGGCGCTTACTATTTTAGCAATTGTTTCTCCACCGAATCCATCGATTACTTCGCATGATGAGGATACAAATTTTTCATTTTCAAACCGTTCTTCCATACATTCTGGCCATACAATTTCACGGTAATTCTTAATATCAACTAAAGTGAGCTGCTCACTATTACAAACAAACATTGGGATACTCGGAAGATTTGCAAAAAGCGTCAGTTGAAACAAGTTTGGCGTAATAGCTTCGTTTAGATTTTTTAATTGAGGTGTATTCCAATCGATGAGTTCAAGAGCTAATAGGGTATCTGGTAGCACAATAGTTTGAAGCACGTCACTTTTGATAGCGAGGATAGTCAACTTTTTGAAATAGGGTAATGAAAGAAGGGTGTCTTTGTAGTCGAAATCAAGCCAATAAAGATCAGGATCATTCACAAATAGTATATCGAGGTCTGCTTGGGTGATATTTTGGCCCGTGTATTGCCCTTTTTCTTCTTGTGTAAATTGGGCGTGGGTCAAGAGGCTCAAGAGCATTGTGAATGAGCATGAAAAGAAATACTTCATAGGTTTGGATTATTTTGTATTGTTGAGCTTCAAATTACTTTGCCAAAAGTGTTTGTCTTCCTCTGTAGAGCCGTAAGAACCTCCCGAAGAGTATACATAATTATCGATGATGTAGCGCTCCCAATACAACAAGACATCATGCTTGGCGTTACCCTGATAAATAGTGATTTGATATCGGGGTAGGTAGGGCGCTTGCCATTCAGAAGGAATGTACTTGTTTTGAAGAACGGTATAGTTATGCGTTGTAAAAATACGAATGGCCTCGTTCATTTTGGGGTGTACGCTTTGTATTGAATCTGTTTGGAGATCTTTAATGAAAGCTGAATCTATAGTAGTTGAAAGCCAACTCGGTTTCTCAATTGGTTTGGATTGCATCGAATTTTCACAAAGGTTTAAAAAGACATCCTGACCTAAAACACCAGTTAAACTTCTGTTAACACCCAAGTCAATAAAGTTCAGTTGGCAAGAATCTTTGCTGATTCTAATATGACCCGATACATTTGTTGGCTGCCCATTTTTTAATATTTGATATGAGGTGTAATACGCTTTTTTTTGAGGTCGGGGATTGCGAATAGCATCGATGTCTATGCCGCCATAATATTCCTGAACTTGCTTCACGCGGTAAAGTTCAACAGTGTAGGGTGGGATATCCCATTTGTTGAGTAGGTCTTGGCTTTGCAATTGAGGCGCTAAAAGCATGTAAAAGAAACACAATAATAAACCCGCCTTCATCTTATAAAGATACACATTTCAAAATTTTCCCTAATTTGGAGCTCAGAGATTATAAATTAAACCATCAAACCATGAAAAAACTATTGCTTTCTTTGTCTGTATTGACCTGCATGGGTGCTGTTCAGGCCCAAACGATTACGGCAGATTTAAGTGTGAAGTATGCTTACAGCGCAACAGGCATGTTCAACAAATCAATTTCTGATTTGGGCGCTTCTCAAGATTACGATTTGGCTTTTAGTTCTAATTACGGTATTGCCGGTACTTTTAACTTTGGTAAAATTGGTGCGGGCATAGAATTTCTTATGGGGAATTTTAAGGCGGGCTATCAAGGCGATCAGGCGCTTCTTGGAGGTGCCTATACCTCAAATGTTGACTTGAAAACGATACAAATCCCGATATACTTGCGCCTTGGCGAAACAAAAGGATCATTTGGAGAATTTGGTATTGTAATGAACAGTGTCAAAGGTGCTACTTATTCCAATAGCAACTACCTCATTGATCCAACTGTTGATGTGACTAATAAATACCAAAACTTCATGGGCTATATGATTGGTGTAGGTGGCCGTTTTGGCTTATTAGATCTGCCAGTAATGTTGTCTGTAAGTGCGCGTATGATGTATAGTACGGCTGATGCAAAGGGCGTAGATGCATTAGGCATTGATTTAGATTTGTATAATCCTGTCAACAAAACCAATGCAGCTTCACTTGGTTTACATGTTGGCGTTGTTTATTCTATTGACTAAAGTTATTTTTAGCGCACAAAAAAGGCGAGCCCAAAAGCTCGCCTTTTTTATTTATAATAGCTGTTTAAGGCTTCACAAGATGAACAAAGCCGTGGAGTGTGTACAGTGTTTTTTCTTTGTTGTCGTATTCGTATTTTTCGCTTTTAGGCGTGGCCATATAGAAATACACGCCTTCTTCTAAAGCTTTACCGGTCATATCTGTGCCGTTCCAGTCATTGAGGTAGTTGTCTTTTTCGTAAATGAGATTTCCCCAACGGTTGAAAATTTGAATACTCACTTGGTCATAATCTTCCCAGTTTTTGATGACAAGCAGTTCATTGGTACCATCGTTATTGAGGGTCAATACATTTGGGACCACTAACGGACATTGGTTGTAAACGCGGATATTCGGGGAGGTAATTGTTTTGGCACATTGATCCATTACGTAAACCTGAAAATTATTGAGATTGGGCTCCAATATTCCAGGCTGTACATACACGGTGTCGTTGTTCGGGAAGGCCCCGGGCCCCCACACATAACTGTATGGTGAAATTCCGTTCTGAACATTACACCAAATGTTGGTACCTTGTCCGAAATCAGCACAAACATTCAGGGAGTCAACCGCTGTAATCGTCATTGGAATATAGTCAATGATATTTAAGGAGATGGAGGTTGTATCAAATGAGCCATCGCAAGGATTAGGTACAATTACATTAAAAAATACAGTTTCTGTTCCCTCTGGAAGGCCATCTTGGTATGCCCATATACCGATTGTATCAGAGGCCACTCCGGCAGGAATAACGAGGGTGTCATCAATGTAAGGGTAGTCGTCGCCGTTGGTGGCTGTTCCGCTCAGATTGATTTGAACCACTAGATTAGAGGTAAGGTCTGTGCGCTTGACAACAAATCCAGCAAATCCGCAGTCTTCGATGAGTTGGGTTGGACCCGTTACATCGACCTCGATAGGGATCTCTATTTGGCAGGTAACAACGCGGTAGCCGAAAGTCCTGATTTTGGTATTGATCAGCACGCCATTGCGCCATTCCTTGACGGCAACTCCAGCGACATAGCTACCAATGAGGTTTGGTGTAAAGGTCATGAAACCTGTGGCTGGGTCGATGGTAATGTTCGAACCTGCCCCAAAAGGTACGGTTTCGGTAAAGGTTGGATTCCAACTGACCGGTGTATAAGGAGCAGGGTCTTCTGGATCGGGAACCACATTGGCGATACTTCCACCCAGAAGTGGTGCCATAAGTTCATAACTGAGCGAGTCACCATCTGGGTCAAAAGCCGCATGATCAAAATCAAGTGTATTTTGTGAACACAATACCAAAGGTGGATAGTTGATGAAACGCGCACCCTGGTTATGGACATTCACAAGCGCCGAGCCAGGAATAAAGGTCGTGAGGGTAATGCCATTATTAGAAGGATCTACGATGTTGTCAATCGCACCGGTCCAACAACAACGTTGATAAGAAACGTAATAACCTTGTGTTCCAAAAGGCAGCACAACGGTATCAATATAAATAGCACGTTCTACGCAAATGTCATTGGGAACGGTAACACACGGGTCGTCGTAGACCACGGGTAGTATGTTTTGTGAAAAAGGGGCAATATAGCGCACTAAAAAAATAGAACCATCTGCATTGAAAATGGTGTAGTTGAGCGGGTTGTCAAAACCTGTTGCAGAGTTGCAGTCTCGGTAAATTTCTATAGTGATTTTGTATTGGTTATTGCCAAGTGAATCGTAGAAGATTTCACCCCCAATAATATGACTTGCCCAACTATTGAAGCTCAAAAAGAGGCCAATGACAAAAGCAAATAAGGTAGTTGTTAGACGCATGCGTTTGAATTTTGTATATTCGTTGTAGATGTTAAAGTTAAGGTTGTTTTTTGTAATCTTCGGATTCTTTTTCAGTTTGCAGTTATTAGGGCAAAACGAAGAAGAGCTACGCCAAGAATTACAAAGCACAAAAAACAAGACGTTACAGCTACAAATTAGGTTGCGTCTCATCGATGCAATTTACGAGCGCAACCGCTTCGAATGGCACAAAGAAATCGAAGCATTGGTGCTCCAGCGAAACGCCTATGCAGGAAAACATAACCAAGCCCTTATTGCGCTTCTTGCAGCTGAAAATCAAATTTTTGTAGGCAATATTCAAGGTGCTAAGCGTATTTTTGAAGAGGAGCTTGCTTCATTTAATTTTAAGAATTCAAAAGCTGTTTGGAAAAAAAAACTTTTAGGTTGTTCTTTGTTCCCCGAAACAGTACAATATCATTATGCTACGTTGCGCAAAGAATTTGCCAATAAGTTGAAGCACCGCGATCAAACTGCTTTTTATTTGCAAATCGCCAAAAATTTTACCGCCTCATTCCAAAAGGATTCTGCCATTTGGGCCAGTAATGCGGCTTTACAACATGCCAAGCGCTCGGATAAAAAATGGGTCCTCATCGAGGCCATGCAACAACAAGCAGAGACCTACTGGAATTTCAATCTTTTTGAACAAGCGGTCCAGCGATCCATTACGTCCTTGCAGCTTGCAGAAGAAGCACAACTTGATTTTTTCAAACAAAGTCCATTGTTATTGATTGCCAATATTTCAATAGAAGTAAAGAATTTCAATCAAGCCTCAATCTATATCAAACTCGCGAAAGACCTCGCCAAAACAAATACGGATGAGCGCGCTCTTGCTTTTTCCAATTTTTTGTTGGCTCGATATTATTTGGGAATAAGTGCCTACAATTCTGCAAGTATTTATGCTGGATTGGCCTATAAATGGTTCAAAGAGGCGGGTAATATCAGGTATGAAAAAAAGGCGAGGTTACTCATGATTTCTGCCAATCAACTGACGGGCCAAAATGCAGAATTGGCTTACTCCTCACTTTTTGCTGATTTAAATAAAAAAACAGATCCTTATTTTGCGGCAGAATTATATTACGAATATGGTCAGTACCTGATGCGCTCACAAAAATTCAAGTTGGCCAAAACAGCTCTTGAAACTAGCCTGAACAGTTTGCCTAACGAAGCGCTAGTGCGTCCAAAAATTGCGAGTGCCTACAGTGTCTTGGCTCAAATAGCCCAGCAAACAGGGCAATTTACGGCTGCGTATCAATACCAACAAAAATACAGTAACTGGTTAGAAAACAGCCCAGTGTGGCGAAGTGCTGCGCGCATTGAAGAAATGGCTGCTGCTAATTTAAGAGAGGAGAGAGAACGCTTGATTGTCAATCAGCAAGCCTCAATAGAACAAGCCCAAAAAGAGCGCGAAATTGTTGAGCTACAAAGAGATCGCCAATTATTTATCTCCATCATCTTTATTGTTGCAATAATTTTTGGTGTGGTCATTTTTGTATTGCGAACGCAACAAATCAAAACCAAACAAGAACAACGAGAAGCTGAACTTTCTCAGACCTTATTGCGCACCCAAATGAATCCACATTTTGTATTCAACGCCATGTCGGTAATTCAGAGTTACATCTATGAAAATGACCCTGAAAAATCTTCACAGTTTCTAGTCAATTTTTCTCGTTTAATGCGTTTGATTTTAGAAAATTCTCCAAAAGAATTCATTTCAATCGGACTTGAAAGGGAAATCCTTGATAAATATCTTACGGCACAAAAAATGCGTTTTGAAAACCGATTTGATTACGAATTGAGCATCAGTGATGAACTTATTTTTAATAAAGCAATGGTGTCTCCAATGATTACCCAACCTTTCATTGAAAATGCCATTGAACACGGACAATTACACACCGTTAAAGGAGGCAAGATTGTTGTTAAAATGTATGAGCTTGAAAAACAGTTGATCATTGAAATTCAAGACAACGGAGTGGGTCGAAAAAAATCAGCGAGTACGAAAAAAATGAAAGCCCATAAAAGTATGGCGATAGATATTACGCGAGAACGTATCGCTATTCTCAATAAAAAGTATAAATTTAATGGTAGCTTGACCATCAATGATCTAGATAGCCAAACCCAGACAGGGACATCCGTTAATTTGGTCTTGCCTTTAAAGTACGAATCCGAACAATAAACTACTACGTGCCATGAGTCGAAAAGTACTGATCATCGATGATGAAAAACCAACTAGGACCTTCATTCGCAAAATGATAGAGTCATTTGATCTTAATCTAAGTGTTTACACTGACGGCGAGAATGTGGAGTCTGGGATAGAAGCCATTGAAGACATCCAGCCCGATATCGTTTTGCTCGATATTCAAATGCCTGATGGCAACGGTTTTGACGTGCTCAAAAATGTGAAATTTAAGCAATTCGAAGTCATTTTCATCACAGCGTTTCAAGAGTTTGCTGTGCAGGCAATTAAATTTTCTGCCCTAGATTACATTCTCAAACCTATCGATGCAGAGGAGCTGCACACCGCTATTACCAATGCACTTCAGTTAGTTGATCACAAAAAAGAGGACACCCAATTTGCAGCATTACAACACAATATACATCCACAGCACAAGCGTAAATTGGTACTCAAAACCCAGGAGAGTATTTTTGTCATTGAGATTGACGATATCGTGCATTGCGAAGCAGATAAAAACTATACCTTTTTCTATTTGAACGACGGCAAAAAAATATTGGTTTCTAAAACTCTAAAAGACTACGACACCATGCTAGCAGGCTTTTCATTTTTCAGGGTGCATCAGTCTCATTTGATCAACCTGAATTATGTCGAGCGCTATGACAAACACGACGGTGGGTCAGTCATTCTTAAAGATGGTTCTTCGATACCATTATCGCCAGCAAAAAAAGACCAGTTCTTTAAAATTCTTGATTTACTTTAGCCTAGCGCTTGCTTGAGATCTGCAATTAGGTCATCTGCATCCTCAATGCCTACACTCAGGCGAATTAAAGAGTCAACAACGCCGCTTTTTTCGCGCACTTCCTTAGGAATAGATGCGTGTGTCATGGTAGCAGGATGTCCGATTAATGATTCAACACCACCCAAAGACTCGGCAAGCGCAAAAATTTCAACCTTTTTTACCAAATTCAAGGCATCTTGAAGCTGATTGCCTTTGAGTGTGAATGAAATCATGCCGCCAAAACCGCGCATCTGTTCTTTGGCCACCTGATGGTTGGGGTGCGTTTCAAAACCGGGCCAATACACTTTGTCTACGGCTGGGTGCGTCGTAAGATATTGTGCAATTTTCTCACCGTTTTCGCAATGGCGCTGCATACGCAGGTGCAGTGTTTTTATACCTCTTAGGACCAAAAAGGAATCCATAGGAGCTGTGACAGCACCAGAAGAATTCTGGATACGGTACATTTCTGCAGCAATTGTTTCATCGTTGCAAACCAATGCACCCATGACAACATCCGAGTGGCCTCCCAAATATTTGGTTACAGAATGCATGACCATATCTGCACCTAAATCGAGCGGATTCTGCAGGTAAGGAGTTGCAAACGTGTTGTCAACACAAAGCATGGCACCGGCTTTTTTTGCAATTGCGGACATTGCTTTGATGTCGATAATGTTCATCATGGGGTTTGTTGGCGTCTCCACCCAAATGAGTTTGGTATTTTCATTGACCAATGCCGCAACGGCAGCAGGATCTTGCATGTCTACGAAGTGAAAAACCAGGCCATATTTTGCAAAAATGGTGTTGAAAATACGGTAAGATCCGCCATAGAGGTCGTTGGTTGAAATGATTTCATCTCCAGGATTTAGCATTTTAATGACACAATCAATGGCAGCTAAACCAGAACCAAAACAAGCGCCATGTTTGCCATTTTCGATGGCTGCAATATTCTTTTCAAGTGCATGTCTAGTGGGGTTCAGGGTACGTGAGTACTCGTAACCTTTGTGATTACCCACGCCGTCTTGCACATAAGTGGAGGTTTGATAAATAGGAGTCATGATGGCTCCAGTTGAAGGATCTGGATGTACACCTGCGTGAATGGCTTTGGTTGCAAATTTCATTGATCGATGTTTTTTTGGCAAAATTAATAGAATCCTTTAAGGGAGTCCCAATTCAACTGCAGGATCCCAATAAACTTTTTCAAAATTTTGAATTTGATTTTCGATGACCACGATGCCTTCATTTTCAAGTTGCCTTTGCATTTGGTTTGGCTCCTCAAAATGGTGCTTCCCTGTCAAAATCCCCTTTCTGTTAACTACCCGATGCGCTGGAATATCAGGCATGCTATGGCTTGCATTCATGGCCCAGCCAACCATTCGAGCACCTTGCTTGGCACCAAGATAATTGGCAATAGCACCATAACTTGTGACTCTGCCAACAGGAATCATTTTGACAACCTCATATACATCGGCAAAGAAATCTTTATTTTTTGCGTTTAAATTTTGCTGCATCAATCAAAGATATGAAACAAAAAAAGCCACCGCTTAGGGTGGCTTTAGTATTTTATCTGAACTGTTGTTTATTTGTCACAACAATCTTTTTTATCTTTTGAGCATTTGTCGGCTCCACCGATCCATTTGCCATCATTACCGTAATGTGCCATACAAATTGCTTTCTCTTCAGCAGAGCATCCTTTTTCGTCACACATTTTTGCACATTCATCTTTGGTCATTGATGCACATGCATTCATGTCACATTTCATGTCTGAATTATCTTGACAACTTGTTTCACATTTTTGAACCACACGTGGTTTAGCATCTTGGATTTTTTCACCCATGATAGGTGCAATTACCAAACCAACCAAACAAGTTAATTTAATCAAGATGTTCATCGATGGACCAGAAGTGTCTTTGAATGGGTCACCAACGGTATCTCCAGTTACAGCTGCTTTATGGGCATCAGAACCTTTGTATGTCATTTCTCCGTTAATGATAACACCTGCTTCGAAAGATTTTTTAGCGTTGTCCCACGCGCCACCTGCATTGTTTTGGAAGATTGCCCATAGAACACCAGATACGGCAACACCAGCCATATAACCACCGAGTACTTCGGCAGCCATTTCCCAGTTACCAGAAATAAAACCAGTTCCTATGCCAATAACAATTGGAGTTAAAATAGTGAGCGCTCCCGGTAGCATCATTTCACGAAGCGCTGCTTTGGTAGAGATTTCTACGCATTTGCCGTATTCTGGCTGCCCAGTACCTTCCATAATTCCGGGGATTTCGCGGAACTGACGTCGCACTTCGTTGACCATGTCCATGGCCGCACTACCCACTGATTTCATGGCAAGCGCCGAGAAAACAACTGGAATCATGCCACCGATAAATAATGCTGCAAGTACTGGCGCTTTGAAAATGTTGATACCATTAATACCTGTAAAGGTCACATATGCTGCGAATAAAGCAAGTGCGGTAAGTGCAGCAGAGGCAATGGCAAAGCCTTTACCCACAGCTGCAGTTGTATTACCAACTGAATCAAGAACGTCAGTACGCTGACGAACTTCCTTAGGAAGCTCACTCATTTCGGCTACACCACCTGCGTTATCTGCGATTGGTCCGAAAGCGTCAATTGCTAATTGCATAGCAGTTGTTGCCATCATGGCAGATGCAGCAATGGCAACACCGTAGAAACCTGCTAATGCGTAAGAACCCCAAATTGCTGCTGCAAATAAAATAACAGAAGAGAAGGTAGAGATCATTCCCGTTGCCAAACCTGCGATAATATTGGTTGCGGCACCAGTGGATGAATTTTGAACAATTCCCAATACTGGTTTTTTACCTAATGCAGTATAATACTCTGTAAAGAAAGAAATCAAATAGCCTACTGAAAGACCTAAAAGCGTTGCGTAGAATACATGACGTGAAGGAATGGCTACTGCATCTTCAATACCAAAAAACTTCATATTGATAGTTTCAGGAAGCATCCATTGAACGAGGAACCAACCAGCAACAGCAGAAAGAATGATCGAGGTGATGTTACCAATGTTCAATGCTTTTTGAACTTCGTTTTCTTTTGCATCGTTTGATGAAATGCGAACGAGGAATGTTCCGATGATTGAGGCAATGATACCTACACCGGCAATCATGATCGGAAGTAAGATTGGGCCCATTCCGTTAAAAGCAGTAAGTTCTTGGCCATTTTCAGCCATATCTTTGATGATGTAATTACCAAGTACCATTGAGGCAAGTACGGTTGCTACATATGAACCAAAAAGGTCAGCACCCATTCCTGCTACGTCACCAACGTTGTCACCAACGTTATCTGCAATAGTAGCTGGATTACGCGGGTCATCTTCTGGAATACCTGCCTCGACTTTTCCAACGAGGTCAGCACCTACGTCTGCAGCTTTAGTGTAAATACCACCACCAACACGTGCAAACAAGGCAATAGATTCAGCACCAAGGGAGAATCCGGCAAGGGCTTCTAGAACCATGGTCATATTTTCGTAGTTCCAATTGCCACCTTTCATAAAGTAAGAAAGGAAGAACATGAAAAACAAAGACAAACCAAGTACAGCTAATCCGGCAACACCTAGACCCATAACGGTTCCGCCACCAAATGAAACTTTGAGCGCATTTGGCAAGGATGTTTTAGCAGCTTCAGTGGTACGTACGTTTGCGTCTGTTGCAACGCGCATACCGATGTTCCCTGCTATAGCAGAGAAAATAGCACCAACAATAAATGCAGGAACAATAAGCCAGTGTGTTGTATCAACTACAGTAGAGATGCCAAACAAGGCAACTGATGCTAGCACAACGAAAATAGCGAGTAAACGGTACTCAGCTGATAAAAATGCCATTGCACCTTCTTTAATGCTCTTGGCAATTGTTTGCATTTTTTCGTCTCCGGCCGGTTGTTTTTTCACCCATGCCATTTTAACGAGCATAAACAAGAGCCCGATAAGAGACAATCCAATTGGAATGTAAATTGCGTTCATAAATTAATTTTAAATTGAAAATTAGGGGCAAAAGTAGAGTTTTCCGCCTAGGAAAGCAAATACGGATTTAAAAATTAAGGGTTACATAATGTCCCCCTTTTTTTAAAACGAAAAAGGCCCGAATTTTCGGGCCTTTCCTATGGTGATATTTAATTAACTATTGCTTTGTATAGGTGGCAACACAAGATCCTGTTCCGCCGATAATTGGGATTGTATTGTCGTAAGTATAGTTGATGGTGATGAGGTTAGCTTGGTTATTAATGCTGCCCACGCCAGAGAAGGTTACTTGACCGAGAGTGACGTCAATCATTTGGTTTGGCACGTTAATGTTATTGCCATTAATGGTTGCATTGGCAGTACCACCTACTAAATTGAACATGTTATCAATAACCAATTCGTTGGCGCTAGCACCTGCTGTTATGCTTGGGTCTGTAGTGAGTGGGAAAGCGTTGCCGCAATCGCTGGTTACTGCCCAAGTGACTAACCAATTGCTTTGGCCGATATTTACATTTACCGTACGGGTTGCAGTGGCTGATCCGTTTTCATTTGTAGCGGTGTAGGTGACTAAGTATGTCCCTTTTGTTGTGGCATCTACTTGGCTATTGGTCAAAACATTGACTGTGCTGCCATCTTTATTGGTGGCTGTGGCACCAGCGTCAGTATAGTTGTCGCCTACATTTATATTTTCAGGGTTGTTGCCGTTTACTGTAATTGTTGGTATGTATTTACAAGTTCCGTCGTCTTTTTTGGCTTCGGCATTGTAATTGACGGCATTTTGGTCCATACAGCCTTTTTTCTTACATCCTGTGCTGGTACAAAGTAGGAGTGCTGAAGCAGCGATAATTGAGAGGTAGGTTTTCATAATTTTTTGGTTTTAGTGTATCGAAGATAAATAAGTTTAGCTCATTGACCAAAAACGCACAGAAAAAATTTTTATTGTTTAAAAAAAACAGCGCTCCGAAGAGCGCCGCTTTCCAACCAAACGATAGGTCTAGTCTTGTAGCACGTCAGCTTGACCATTCGGCGCCACAAGTACACTTTTTATTTTTTCTTCGAGTTCTTCCATGAGCTCTGGATTGTCTAGGATAAGTGCTTTAATGGCGTCTCTACCTTGTCCGAGTTTTGTTTCTCCGTACGAAAACCAAGAACCACTTTTTTTGAGAATATTGAGATCTACTCCGAGGTCAATGATTTCACCTACTTTAGAAATACCTTCTCCATACATAATGTCGAATTCTGCTTTTCTAAAAGGCGGGGCAACTTTATTCTTGACCACTTTTACTTTTACGCGGTTACCGATGACGTCTTCACCATCTTTAAGTTGCGTTGCGCGGCGGATATCGATACGAATAGAAGAGTAGAATTTAAGGGCATTACCTCCTGTAGTTGTTTCTGGATTGCCAAACATGACACCGATTTTATCGCGGAGTTGATTGATGAAAATACAACAGCATCCGGCTTTATTGATGGATCCGGTAAGTTTGCGTAGCGCCTTGGACATGAGGCGTGCTTGCAGACCCATTTGGGAATCACCCATTTCGCCTTCGATTTCAGCTTTTGGTGTAAGAGCTGCAACGGAGTCAATAACGATCAAATCAATTGCGCCAGAGCGAATGAGGTTATCGGCAATTTCGAGTGCTTGCTCACCGTTGTCCGGTTGAGATATCAATAAATTAGAGATATCGACACCTAATTTTTGAGCGTAAAATTGGTCGAAGGCGTGTTCGGCATCTATAAAAGCTGCTATTCCACCTTGTTTTTGCACTTCTGCAATTGCGTGGATTGCTAAGGTTGTTTTACCAGAAGATTCTGGACCGTAGATTTCAACAACGCGCCCTTTCGGGTAGCCATTGATGCCAAGAGCGAGATCAAGGGTTAAGGAGCCAGTAGGGATCACTTCTACTTGTTCTACAGGCGCGTCTCCGAGTTTCATAACGGATCCTTTACCAAAAGTTTTGTCAAGCTTCTCCATGGTCAGCTGGAGCGCTTTAAGTTTGTCGAGGTTTTGTTCTTTAGACATATCGTTTGTTGTTGTGAGCGAGGCTCGGTGAATAATTTTTACAAAGTTGCAGTGAGTAGATCGTAAACAATTTACGTTCTATTAAAAACAAGCCAAAACTTCGTTGGCGTGGTCTTTGGTGTTGGGTTTTTCAATTACTTTAATGAGTGTGCCGCTTTGATCGAATAAGAAAGTCATGCGGTGGATTCCGTCGTAAATACGGCCCATAAATTTTTTTGGACCCCAAACACCAAATTGTTGGATAATTGATTTTTCTGGATCTGAAATGAGTGGAAAGTTCAATTCGAATTTATTGACGAATTTAGTGTGTGAGGCTACGCTGTCAGCACTAATTCCAATAACTTGGATTTGAGCGGCTAAAAGCGCTTCTTGGCCGTCGCGAATACTACAGGCCTGAGCAGTGCAACCAGGGGTGTCGTCTTTGGGGTAAAAATAAATGACGACGTTTTTGCCAAGTAGCGTTTGGCTATCGATTGAATTACCGTTTTGGTCAGTTCCGATAAAGGATGGAAGCTTGCTTCCGAGGGCTAGAGGAGTCATAATGTTTAAAAAATAATCGGTTAAACGATGAAAAACTAATCAAAAGTAAAAACTATTCATCAATAACAAAACTTTCCTCGCAAAAAAGTTTTAAGCTTGTCCGTATTTTAACAGACGAAAAAGAAAAACGCACCAAGAAATGATGCTAATTGAACCACCGAGAGGTGTGATAGGCCCTAAAAATCGAAGTGAATGTTCGCCTAAATAATACTGACCGAGCACCAATCCGTAAATCGAAAAGGAAAAAAGGAACATGCCGATGAGCATAGCCCATAATAGACGTTTGATATCAAAGCCAAACCGATTGTAATTGAGTGCAAGAATCAAGACGCCCATCGATAAAAAGCCTTGGTAGCGAACGCCCACCTCGAAAGTCTGTAATTGTTCCGTGGGTAAAATTACTTTAAGCGCATGCGCACCAAAAGCACCAAAAACAATTGACAGCATTAAAAATAGGCCAGCAAAAAAGGCAGTTTGTTTTTCCATATTGCGAAATTGTAAAAAAAAGCCAAACCAAACGTATCTTTGTCCTCATGAAAAGCATTGTCTTTTTCCTTTTTGTTGGAATGATCGCAGCGTGTGCAAGGCCAAAGTCTACAGCTTACGACTACGTTCAATACAACCGTTTTGATTTGAGCCCTTATGATATCAATGCGCAAATGATGTTGCCCAATGCGAGTGCAGGAATTGGCACATCATTGAAGCCCAGCATGAATTATGAAATTGGTGGTTTCAAATGGAAACTTGATATCGGTCGAAATTTCACTTTACTCATTGAGGATTACGGGGATTATTCTTTTCGCTTCGTGGAATTCAAGCGTAAACTCTTGAAGCCAAATAAGTTTTTTGAAATCGAAATCGTGAAACAAACAAAAGACGTTCTCATCTTTCGACGTAAAGTAAAGGGTGAATTCGTTTCTACAAAGAATGCGCGCTTTTATATATACAGCGTGAAAAAAATTGGTGAAAACTATTACGAAATAATGAATCGTGAACAAGGTGACTCTAAAAGGGTTATAGATTTCATGTACCATTCGATCCAATCTTTAAAATCAAAGCATGCAAATTGACAGAGCAGCCATATTAGATGTATTAGGAAAAATCACGGAGCCCGATCTAAAAAATGATTTAGTGAGTCTAAATTTGATTGAGTCGCTCGAGCTCGACGGTGCGCATATTCGCTTAAGTGTCCGGATTTCTAATCCTGCCTTACATGCCAGAAAACGCATGCAAGAAGCAATCGAATTCAATTTAAGGCGTGTTTTTGGTCAACAACTTCAAATTAGCTGTCAAATTCAGGGCCTCGATGCAGCAAGTCGTTCGGCGCGCCGCAAGATTTTACCTGACGTCAAGCACATTATTGCAATTGCTTCAGGAAAAGGCGGCGTTGGTAAGTCTACCATTACAGCGAACTTAGCAGGCGGTCTGGCTAAAAAAGGATACAAGGTAGGTATTGTCGATGCCGACATACACGGTCCATCTATGCCAACCATGTTTGACCTCGTTGGCGAGCGCCCAAAAATGACCGACGTAAATGGCCAATCACTCATTGCTCCAATTGAGTCCAATGGTATTCAAATATTATCAATCGGATTTTTTACCAGTCAAGACGACGCTGTAGTTTGGCGAGGCCCAATGGCTTCAAAAGCACTGACTCAGTTGTTTACTGATGCCCATTGGGGTGAGCTCGATTTTCTTCTTGTTGATTTACCTCCGGGTACCAGCGACATACATTTGTCCTTGATGCAAACTGTTCCTCTAGACGGAGTAGTCATTGTCTCGACGCCTCAAGAAGTAGCGCTTGCCGATGCACGCCGAGGCATACAAATGTTCCGCCTCGATTCGTTCAAAGTGCCAATCGTCGGAATTGTTGAAAATATGGCTTATTTTACCCCAGCCGAGCTTCCAGAGAATAAATATTATATTTTCGGCCGCGATGGCGCGCGCAATTTAGCACAAGGTATGCAAGTGCCTTTCTTGGGGAGCATTCCACTAGTTCAAGGTGTTTGCGAAGCTGGCGACGCAGGCAGGCCTGCTATTTTTCAGCAAAATACGCAAACAACCAAGGCATTTGACGAATTAGTTCATAACTTTGAAACCGAATTAAACGCCATTCTCGCAATGCGCAAATAGCCGACATGACGAACAAAAAACAACTCCAAACCAAGGTCCTAGAAGCCTTAGAACAATTGCGTCCGTTTTTACATGCCGACGGCGGAGACATGGAACTCGTCGACATCACAGACGACGCCATAGTTCAAGTGCGTCTTCTGGGTTCATGCAGTGATTGCTCAATGTCCAAAATGACGCTCAAAGGAGGTCTTGAAGAGGCGCTTAAAATGGCGGCTCCTGAATTAAAAGGTGTAGTTGCGGTCTAATTCCATGAAAGTTCGCTTTTTAGTTGTTGGTAAAACAGCCTTTGAAGACCTCAAAATAGGCGAACTCCGTTACGAACAGCGCCTTGTACACTATTGTACGTTTGAACGTCTCGAATTACCAGACGTAAAAAACCCGAAAGCACTTAGTCAAGTCCAAATCAAAGAAAAAGAAGGCGAAGCTATTCTTTCAAAACTCAAAGCAACCGATTATGTTGTCTTGCTCGACGAAAATGGAAAGTCGTTTTCGTCGGTCAATTTTGCCAATTGGCTTAGTCAAAAACAAATGCAACACACCGGCACATTGGTTTTCATTATCGGAGGAGCCTTTGGATTTAGTTCAGAGGTTTATGAGCGTGCGCAATTCAAGTTGTCTTTATCCGAAATGACCTTCTCTCACCAAATGGTGCGCATGATTTTCTTGGAGCAACTCTACAGAGCATTCAGTATTTTAAAAGGAGAACCTTATCACCATGCCTGAATCGCTCTTTTTGCATGAATTAAAATTCTTGAAACCCGCAGGGACTAGCAGGGGTGTCTTGTATACAAAACCTTCTTGGATTTATCAGCTGTCGCTTTCAAACGGCCAATTTGCGCAGACTGAGTTTCCCATCATTCCTGGACTCTCGCCGGAATATATTGATCATATTCAGTACGAGCAAGCATTAACACGCTTTCTCAGTTTAGCTAAAGTAAATTTTAAGGCCTGGTCGAAAGTAGATTTTTTGGAGGATAAAGAATACCAACATTTTATTTCTGAATGGCGGTCGTATCCATCTTTTATCTTCGGACTAGAGTTGTTGTTGTTCGCTATTCAAGCCAACGGCTCATCGGTCTTGTTTAATACCCCATTTACCGATTCTGCAACTTCTATTCCAATTAATGGCTTGGTTTGGATGGGTAATTTAAACGATATGCGTCAGCAAGCGCAACAAAAAATAACTGAAGGATTTCAGACAGTCAAACTCAAAATAGGTGCGCTAGATTGGCAGCAAGAATTGAGTTTAATTGAAGAACTGCGCTCAGCTGCTCCTTCGGACATACTCACCCTTCGAGTAGATGCGAACGGTGCTTTCACTGCGGCACAAGCGCAAGAGGTGCTTTCTGAATTAGCCCGTTTAGAAGTTCATAGTATTGAACAACCAATTGCAGCCGGTCAACGAAATGACATGGCTCAACTCACAGCGCTTCATTTGGTACCAATTGCATTGGATGAAGAATTAATCGGTATACAAGGCGAGGCACAAAAAGCAGCATTATTGGATCAAATAAAACCACAGTATATCATCCTAAAACCGAGCTTACATGGCGGTTTTTCTGGTGTAAAAGAATGGATAGCGCTTGCAGAAGAACGCCAAATTGGTTGGTGGTTAACAAGTGCATTGGAGAGCGCTATTGGACTTAGTGCAATTGTGCAGTTTGGTTCCTTGTATGCGCTTGATTTACCCCAAGGATTTGGGACGGGAGGTCTTTACAGCAATAATTTTGAATCTAGATTAGCCATTGAGAAAGGCCATATTTTTTGGCTCAACGACTTACACAAGGACTGATTTCAGTACAGTTTTGGTAGACCATATCATGTAAAATGAGCTGTGCAGCCAAAGCCAACTGCGTATAGTTCTGAGAATTATTCCCAAAACCAGCTGCGCTATTTTGCCACATGGCTTTAATTAGTTCTTGAGATCCTTCTGTGGGTTGAATTTTATCGACAACCGCAGCAACATTCAAAGCACCGGCATGATAAACATGCAATACAAACAGCCTAAACCACAAATCGGTTTCATTATAAGTCAGCCCATGTCTGTCTAAAATCTTTTTTGCTTCTGGAATACAAATGTGGCGGATGAGTTGAGCTGCACCATAAGCGGAACGATCAAAATCTTTGCGCTCGTCAATAGTACTGTTCACCGTTAAACCCATTAAACGCGCAACGCCTGGCATCAGTTGAAATGCGCCGTAGGCACCAGTTGCCGATTTGCGCATCAGTGCAGGGCTTTCAATGAGTAAAATTGATTGCGCATACCAAGGATCAACGCCATACCGTTCAAAAGCAGCCACACCCTTGTCTAAGCTCGGGTAGACCTCAGCAAAACGGTAAAAGTCATTCTTCCCCGTTGTTACATATATTCTGGTATCGCTCGGTAGCCCATTAGCTTCACGCAGCGCCTGACGGGTTTGGTTTTTTTGTTCCTCAGTCTGTGCATTCCAATCTCGAATAGACATTTTGTCTAGCACTTGGCGATTTGCTGCCACGTTAATGAGGCAGGAGTCCGGAGAAAGGAGCATAATTTTTTTCCAAAACTGCGGTTGGGGTAGTTGGTCCCAACGGTCCTCAAAAAGTGCTTCGGCGTGCATAATTGTTTGCGAGCCAGAAGCCTGAACAACCTTGATTTTGTCAGCCTCCCAATTTTCGAGTGGCTGCGCCGAAACGAATTGTTGACCTAGGATAAAAATAAAAATAGTGAAGAGGCGCTTGATTTTCATTTTCTAAAAATACGAAGAACCCATTTTCTTGAAATGGTTACAATGATATAGTTTACACAACAAACTGTTGAAATTGTTTAAATTTGACTGTATGCAGATTGTTTATCGGATATTTAGTCTCCCACTTATTTTCTTGGTTCGCATTTATCAATGGGTGATTTCGCCAATTTTTCCGCCGAGTTGCAGATATACGCCTACTTGCTCCGCATATATGGTGGAGGCTTTGCAAACTTGGGGCCCAATCAAAGGCACATACTTAGGTTTAAAGCGGATTTCTAGCTGCCATCCGCGAGGTGGTTTTGGCTATGATCCCGTACCTAAACCTGATTCGGAAGCGTCCCGCGCTGCTTCAGAACACGGTAATAATTCAGAAAAGTAGCATAGTCTTTAGCTGCTGCCAAGCGCTCTTCAGCTTGGTGAATGGCTTGGGTCTTTAAGCCATTTTCAAGAAACACAAACCATTCCCACAAGCGTTCTACAGCGGCACTTCTTTTGTTGGGGAAATCTGAAGCATGAATACTGCAATAAAAATGTAGTGCTTTTTTAGCTCTAGTTAGTAATACGTTGAGTCTTCTGCCACTTTGAGATTGCACCATTGGCCCAAGCCTAAGGGTAAATAGGCCTTCCTCATTTTTAGCAAAACCAAAACTGATCAACAATAAATCGCATTCTTCGCCTTGCACTTGTTCAAGAGGCAAGAAAAATGCACTTCGTTCAGAAATGCGTTCCTCTAGGAGCATTTGTTCTGATGCATTCAATTGTCGGTATATACAATCGAGCTGCGCTTCCGAAAAGGCGACGACGCCAAAAGAGCGTGCATCTGTGAGCAAGGAGCGCAACTGTTTTGCAACGGCTTTGGCCTCAGTTACGTTCTGTTGTTTTGCGTAGACCCCATCTGGAACGAAATGCTTAAAAATGCCATTTTGAGATTCGGCCAAAGAGGGCCAAGCGAGCAGCTCATTGTTGTAGAATTTTTGATTGGAAAACGCAATTAATGCTGGATCTTCACTTCTGTAATGATGACGTAAATGACGTCTTGGCAAATAAAATGCTGCCTGATGAAGCAGGTCAACGACGCCTTCTGTACTTTGTCCAAAGTAGGATTGGGGCCGCATCTGTTGGGGATCGCCGGCGACGACAATTTGCTTGACCCGTTGTAAGGCCCCCACTGCATGACTCAACGGCAACTGGCTAGCTTCATCGAAAATACCAATATCAAAAAGATTGATTTGGAGGGGCAGTGTTTTTGCTAATGCCGTTGGAGACGACATCCAGATGGGAAAAATGACGCGCAGCCATTCTTGCGCTGGCCCTTCAAATAGCGTCCGGATAGCTTGTTGCTGGCGACTTTTTGCCATTTCTTTAACAAGTATCGCTTTGCCTTTGCGCAATAGCTTGCGACGTTCTTTTTCATTGGCGTTTAGGCGATGAAGCGGCTGTTCAAGTAGTGCTTGAAGTTGGTCAAAACTTCGTTGTTGTAGGCTGCAAATTTCCTGCGTATTCTTTTTCCAAATCGCCTCCTCAATTTCTAAATCCTCATTGAAAAATTGATGTAAGTTAGTGTTGTGCTCGTTGAAAACAAATGGGTAATGAAACCGTAAATCGGACCAAAATTCGTGGCAAATAGTTTTGTATAAAACTGCTGGTTGATCTGCTAATGGCCAAAGTTCTGGAGAAATCTGTTGAATAAGCTCATGTACCTTCCCCCAGTTTGAATACGCGGCATCTATGCGCTCTTCAAGCAAATTAAAGTCTAGGGTCTCAGACCTAAATAATTGTTGCTGGAGCTGTTGGAATTGATGTGCTGTTTTGTGTAAGTTACGGTATTGTTCCATTTCTTTTGGGCTCAATGAGCAATACCAAGACCAAATGTCTTTGTTATGCTGCTTGAGCAAACTTGTCACCACGCCCAGCTCGCTTTCAAGGTCTAAAACGCCAAGCGCATGAAATTGATTGTGGATTTGATGAATTTGTTCCTCGATGCGCCAACATTTTTGAAGGTCTTTTTCCAACGCATTGAGTTCAAGATTGGCAGTCCGCAACCATGATTTTTCGAGTTTGCGCCATTTTCTTTTTTGTAGCCAGTTGGTTTCAATAGCCGCTTTTTTGAGTGCCGTCCATTCTATTGGTGTTGGAATTTGCATCCAAACTTTTAAAGCGTTGTACTGTTTTTCTCTTTCTTTTTGGAGCTGCTGAAAACGCTCTATTTTTTTGAGTAAAGCAGTCCTATTTGCATCGAGTAGGGCGCTGTAATTTTGATAAACTTTCGCCTCGTATTGTATGCAGCGCAGGCATTTTTCTACGAATGCAACTAATGTATTTAGGTTATTTATTTGAAAAGGCTGTAGTTTAATTAGCAAGGATTTCCATTCTTGGTAGCGTTCCAAATTTTCACTAATGGTTGCATTTTGCCATACTGGGGAGAGCATTGGTAAAGCATTGGAAATTTCGGTTGGTAAGCTTTTTAGGGCATCTTTAGCAGTCAGCCAATGCAGCCAGCGTTGCGTAGCTTCCGATGAATTTTTAGGGCGAAGCTCAAATTGGTTAAAAAGATGGTTGAGCGGCAAATTCGAAAGTTGTTCTAACGCTTGTCTCTGCTGCCAATAACGTGCTGCCTTGAAATGGCCTTGCATGTAGTCGTTTTTATCGGTGAATTGTTTTTGTAATAATTGTTCAAACTGAAATTGTAGCTTTTTGTAAAAGTTATTTAAACCCTCTTTCTCGTTGATCAACACACAAAAATGTTGCAAACCAGCATCCGTTAACTTACCCAACAACACCTCTAAAGCTATCGTTTTTTCGGCAAGTATCAGCGCATTTTGACCGCTTTTGAGTACGCTACTCACTAAATTGCTCAAAACGACGGATTTTCCGGTTCCTGGTGGGCCATAGATGACTTCCGATCCTTTTGTTGCTTGGTTAATTGCCGCAAATTGGTCTGGATCTAGTGGGCTAATTTGTGTGATTTCAAAGCTGTCCTGAACATCCCTTGCTTGGTCGGTGTCGCCGATGATTTCTCGGATGGCAGAACTAAATGTCGTTGCTTGAAGAAGTCCTTCCCATTCTTTTCGCAATTCATAGCGCTGCGGGTGCAAATTAGCAAAACCAATTTCTGTTGAATAGTTTGTAAAAAATCCAGTATCTAATAATGCGTTGATGATGGCATCTCGCTGGAGATTTTCGTCCAATTTTACTGCTCTCTGCTTGAGTAACAAACTGATATATGGATTGATAAACGCTGACTCCTCGAGCTCGATAAGCTGCTGCTGGTGTTTGATATTTTTACAGGTCGTTAAAAAAACGGGTGTCTGAATGGTCTTTTCTCCTTTTTGCCAACTCAATAAACCCTCGAATTGAACAAGTGGCACTACACCTCTTTCTCGTTCAATGCGCTTGAGTTCTCTGAGAATAATTTTACTTCTGGGTTCGTTGTACCAAAGTGCTTTTGGCTCATTTATGAATTGTTCAGGTTGCAGGTTGATAAGCGGGTCATTTGGCCGGAGCAAGAACAACTCAGCTTCCCATGTTTGTAGAAATTCATGAACCAATTCAGACATACCGCTAAGTTAGCATCTCTCTATCGAATAAAAAACCTAAATTTGAGTAACTTATCAAATTATGAAACAACTCATTTTCAGTTTAGCGCTGCTCGGTCCGGCCTATTTTCAAGCCCAAATTACGCTCACAGTAGCAGATTTTGCTGACGCAGGTGACTCAGTTCGATTGAGTCAAGCCAATCCGTTTACCATAGATTTACAAAGCACTGGACCCAACAGCACCTGGGATTTCTCTCAATTAAGCGCTCAAAGTCAAACGCTTGTAGATTACAACCCCATTGGTTTTGGTTCGCTATTAATTTTAGCCACTTTTGGCCCAATTGCCCCAACGCCGTACAAAGCCACCTACTTCAATCTTACCAACGACTTGCCAATAGATCAATTTTCAGCTTTTTTGCCGGTTGAACTCTCCAATCTGAGCCAATATACCCGGCGCACCAGCTCCCAGATCAATAGCATCGGTTATTCAATTGATGTACAGGGGCAAGGCGTACCGTTCAAGTCCGACACCGTTGAAACCAGATACGAATTACCACTCACTTTTAATGATACTTGGACATCTCGGGGCTATACATATGTAGATTTAAACCCAGCTACCGACATCAAATTTATTCAGCACCGCGAGCGCAATTCTGTCGTAGATGGTTGGGGCACGGTAATAACACCGCTTGGCACTTTTCCAGCATTGCGCATCAAACATGAAATTTTAGAAAATGATTCTATTTATCAAACTTTTTTCGGAACAGGTTCTTGGATTGCGCCACCAGCATTCACTACTACCGAATACGAATGGTGGACTACCGGTAAAAACGATTGTTTAGTCCGTGCAACTGCAGGTGGTTTTGGTCAAAACCAAGGTACAACTATTGAGTACCAAGATATCTATTTAGGTCTTGATGCCGGGTTAGATCATCCTGAGATTGCCATTTCTTTTTACCCAAATCCAGCGCAAGAATGGTGTTATTTTGAAAGTTCTCAGCCTTTTGATTACATCGAATTGATGGATATGAGCGGCAAAATAATGTTGACCCATCAAAATGCAGCACTCAAAGGTTTTTTTGACATCTCTACATTACCAAACGGCACCTACACTGTACTGATTCATAGTTCTCAAGGAAACGCATTCAGAAAGCTCGTTAAACTTTAATACCTTTGCCACGGCAAATCAGTCTATCGCTTTTCATTTGAAAAGAGGAAAGTCCGGGCAGCAAAGAGCAACGTACTTCCTAACGGGAAGGGTTGCAACCAGCGATGGTTGCTATACAGCAAGTGCCACAGAAAAAAAACTACCTTGGTTTACCAAGGAAAAGGTGAAAAGGTGAGGTAAGAGCTCACCGCAACTGCAGCAATGCATTTGGCAGGGTAAACCTTACGTGCTGAAAGACCAAATATACCGAGGCCTGCGCAAGCAGAACGAGTTGCTCGCTCGTCTCGGAGGGTAGGTCGCTCGACACTACATGTGAATGTAGTGCTAGATAAATGATAGACACCAACGCTGCGTGCAGCAATTGGTACAGAACCCGGCTTATGATTTGCCATTTTTTATTTTTGTCACCATGACACAACTCGTTTCAAGCATTGAGCAGGCGCTTTACACTGTCCGCGACCCGCATCGCGTAGTGCAAATGGAGGCCTATATGAAAAACCATTTTTCATTTTTAGGCGTGATGTCTGGCTCAAGAAAAACTATTTTCAAACAATTTAAACCGCAACTTCAGCAACTCAGTGCGCAACAAACTTGGGAATTTCTTTACGAATGCTGGGCCAACTCTGCTCGGGAAGTGCAATATATTGGCATCGATCACCTCCTTACTTTTTACAAGAAAAATGCGAATTCCTCAGATGGAAAGCACTTTACTTATTTACTCACCAATCAAACATGGTGGGATTCCCTCGACCTATTGGCCACACATGCCGTAGGACACTATGCCAGACAATATCCAGTCGCGTTTGCGACTTTAGCCAAAGAATGGGAAACTTCTTCCAATTTTTGGCTACACCGAACCTTGCTCATCTATCAACTTAAATATAAGCAGCAAACGGATTTAGCGCTACTACAATATTATATCAATGCTTTTAAGTGGAACAAAGAATTCTTTATTCAAAAAGCAATTGGTTGGTCTTTGCGCGAAGTTTCGAAATGGAACCCCGATTGGGTAAAAGAAGTTGTATCGAAAGAGCATCTTCGAGGGTTGGCTAAAAGAGAGGCACTTAAATACGTCCCAAACTGTAGTATTTAATCTAATACCGAGAGAATTTGTATTTTCACGACCATGAAAGCAGTGCACGTATTTATTTTATTCGGTTTATTTTTTACGACTACGCTTTTGGCGCAGTTCGGTCCAGACAACGGTCTAAAAACTTCTGAGCCAAAATTCATTTTGCTCCAGCATGCGACCATTATGGTTAAACCAGGTCAGACACTTGAAGATGCCGATCTGCTCATACAAGAAGGAAAAATAATCCAAGTTGGTAAAAACATCAAAAAAGATGGCGCCGTATGCCAAGACTATACAGGCAAAGTATTGGTTCCAGCATTCATCGATGTCTATTCCAGTGTGGGACTTGATCCTATTAGCTTCAAGAATAATGGTTGGCGTCCACAATTAGAAAGCAATAAAGAAGGGGCTTATTACTGGAACGAAGCCATCCATCCAGAGCTCAATGCGGCGAGCACCTATAAATTTGCTGAGTCCCCTTCCTTGCAATTGCAGCAAGCTGGATTCGGTTTCGCGCTAACGCATCATATGGACGGCGTTGTACGTGGTGGAGCAGCATTGGTTGCGCTAGGTCAAGGCGATATCCACAAGCAAATTATTCGTGCAAAAGCGGCCCAGGTATATTCTTTTTCAAAGGGGGGCAGTCAGCAAACTTATCCGTCTTCTCAAATGGGATCTATTGCGCTTTTACGCCAAGCACTTTACGATCAAAAGTACTATCAAGCAAACCAAGCTAATTTACCCTTTTCTGTTTCGCTTTCCGAATGGCAAGCGCTTCAAACACTTCCTACGTTTTTTAAAACCGAGGACAAATGGGAAATCCTCCGAGCTCAAAAAATTGCCAATGAATTCAAAAGCAATTTTATTTATGTTGGTTCTGGTAATGAATATGCAATAGCCGATATTATAAGCACAGCTAAGGTCAAATTGGTTTTGCCACTGACATTTCCAGAAGCTTATGATGTCAATGATCCGTATTTAGCCCGAGAAATTCCTCTTTCGGATCTCAAACATTGGGAGCTCGCTCCAAGCAACGCACAACTTTTACAAAAAGCAGGGATTCCAATTGCCTTCACTTCATTCGGTCTTAAAAATGCCGAACAATTTTGGACTGCGCTCCGCAAAACGATTTCACGCGGCTTGCCTGGGCAAGAGGCTTTTGCAGCACTGACCATCAATCCAGCAAGTTGGCTAGGGCTCGACCAACAAATTGGCACACTCGAGGCAGGAAAATGGGCAAGTTTTTCGGTCTTTACTGCAGATCCTTTTCAATTCGAAGCGGAGTTACTTGAGGCCTGGAATTTAGGAGAGGCCACTTATTTAAAAACGCCCTCTCGCAGTCATATTATCGGAACCTATTCGCTTCAATTGCCAGATGCCACCTATGAATTAACCGTTACCGGCACCAATGACAAACCACAAGGAAAAGTACAGTATAAAACACAAACAGATACCCTCAGTACCAAAGCAACCCTCATACTCAAACAAGCAGACCTTTCCATACAATTTGTTTCATTACATACCAATCCAAAACAACTGATCCAACTACATGGCAAGGCCATAAAAAGTGGAATGATACTCGAAGGCGATGGTACAGATGCCAATGGCAA
>Ga0169931_10002657_pt1 | contig 28939 bp, 39 predicted proteins | sample Kivu_15m_20L_FD_129675 | JGI IMG/M metagenome (GOLD analysis project Ga0169931, IMG submission 129675) | Freshwater microbial communities from Lake Kivu, Western Province, Rwanda to study Microbial Dark Matter (Phase II) - Kivu_15m_20L... | ecosystem: Environmental > Aquatic > Freshwater > Lake...
GAACCAAGCTCCCCGGCCTTCCGCTCGAATATCTGGGTCCTGCTGTTCGAGGGTGCGCCCTCTCCCGCGGCCCGCTTTCTCATCAGAGAGAAAGGCAAGGAGCAGCTTGATTGGACCCTGACCTATCAGCTCTTTTCCCTCCAAGGCCTCCCCGACCGGCTGACCACCGGCGCCACCGTCGATCGCATGGAGATCGGCACCCAAAGCCTGCAACTCGTCACACAGCGGCAGCGCCATACCCACGAACCGATCATGAATCCTTATTCCGCTGAGTTTGCCGCGCAGGCCGCTCCCTCGCCCGTTCCACGCAAATCGATCCCCATGCCCCACTACGCAGAATGAGTAGTCCGGTCTGCTGTTGAGTCTCTCAGAAATGTTGGCGGGGTATTCCCTGATCGGTTATTGGCCGATTGGATTGAGACGATCCTGCTGGACTTGGCCTGCGGCAAGGGCCTTCTGCTTCAAGATGTCTGCGGGACCATCTTCGCTCACATACATGAGCAATGGCGTCCCGATGCCCAAGACCATGAGCAGGCCCAGCCCCAGCAACCGGACCATGGGGCTCTTGCTGAGGTACATGATAATCAGCAGCACGACAGCGGCCCCGCCCGCATAGGTCAGAATCTGAGACTGATTGGGACTGATGCCTGAAAATTGCATGGATCCAATGGCCGGTGCGGATCCTTTTTTGACAGTTGGCAGCGTGACGCCCAGCCCCTTCACTTTTTCGACCATGGCTTGCTTCGCCGCCTCGAATTTCGACGGAGACGTCACTTGAGGATCCGCTTGTTCATGCGTCTGGACCTTCTCCCGGTACTTCTCGGGAATCGTGTCGGGCGAATCGGTCGCGTGCAGATTCCCCTGCTCGTCGAGATAGGAGTAGACCGTCCCGGCATAAGATAGGGTTGCCCCAAGACTGAGCAGCAAAAGACCGACCAGCACGCCAATTATGAAATCTTTACGCACTTGAGGCTTCATCTCCCACCTCACTTGGCTGATCGAGCACCAGACTCCCGACAAGCCCAGCCGGCCTATCTCGCTGAAATTTCATGAGAACCAGCCAGGCTTGGCTTGACTCACCACACACCCCTTGTTAGCATGCACCGGCTTAAACCGGAAGAAATAACGACTATGGAACAGCCCCCCTCGACGATGGACCCCCTTGCCCTGGAACAGGAAGAACAGGCCTTTATCCGCCGGCCGCTTGTGCGCAAAGTCATCTATGCCTGCCTGGCCATCGCCTTCCTCTTGATGGTCGTCTGGCCGATGATCGTCCATTTCCAGGACCCTGATTTTTCAAAGCACATTGAGCAGCGCCGGGTGATGGCCGGCATGACGAAAGACCAGGTCCTCAAATCCTGGGGCGGGCCACAAACGATCAACACCTCCTTTACCGCCGACGGCCTCCGCCGGGAAGAATGGATTTTTGAAGATTGGATCAGCACCTCCGAAGTGAAGCACCGCTATCTGTACTTTGAGGAAGGCGTGCTCATCGGCGGGTGGTTCGAAGGCTCAGAGGAACGGAGTCCCATGAATGCGCCAGTGGACTCCCCTCATCCCAAGATGGGGCGATAGCCGAGGATCACGATAGGCACACATTTTATGAGTTCGACCCCCAATAGCCGCGCGACATCGCAATTCCGGACACTGCTCCAGTCAGAACAGCTGGAGTTCATCTGCGAAGCCCACAACGGCCTGAGCGCCAAGATCGTTCAGGAAGCCGGGTTCAAAGGCATTTGGGCCAGCGGCCTCTCGATCTCCGCCCAATTCGGCGTCCGCGACAATAACGAAGCTAGCTGGACTCAGGTGCTCGAAAATCTGGAATTCATGTCCGACGCCACCACGATTCCCATTCTTCTGGATGGCGACACAGGCTACGGCAACTTCAACAATATGCAGCGGCTCGTCCGCAAGCTGGAACAGCGCAAGATCGCCGCCGTCTGCATCGAGGATAAGCTCTTCCCCAAGACCAATAGCTTCATCAAGGGCGGCGCCCAGCCCATGGCCGACATGCACGAGTTCTGCGGCAAGATCAAAGCCGGCAAAGACGCGCAGACCGACCCGGACTTTTCCATCATTGCCCGTGTCGAAGCCTTCATCTGCGGCTGGGGCCTGGCGGAAGCTCTGCGGCGCGCCGAGGCCTATCATCAGGCGGGCGCGGACGGCATCCTCATCCACAGCGCCTTGTCGGTGCCCGACGAAATCCTGGCCTTCAAACAGGAATGGGGCAATCGCTGCCCGGTCGTCATCGTGCCGACGAAGTACTACGCGACGCCGACGGATGTCTTGCGCCAGCACGGGTTTTCCATCGTCATTTGGGCCAATCACATGCTCCGGTCTTCCGTGACCGCCATGCAGAAGACCGCGAAAACCCTCAAGGAGCAGGAGCACCTGCTCTCGATCGAAGACAAAGTCGCGCCGGTGTCCGAAATCTTCCGGCTGCAAAACGCCGCCGAACTCCAAGAGGCCGAAGACCGCTATCTGCCCAAAGGGGCCGAAGACACCAGCGCGATTGTGCTGGCCGCCTCTCGGGGGAAAGAACTGGGCGCACTCACCGAACAACAGCCCAAAACGATGGTCAAGATCCAGGGCGCGCCCATCCTTTCCCACATCGTGGACGCCTACAACGCCGTGGGCATCAAGGATATCGTCGTCGTGCGCGGGTACAAGAAGGACGCAGTCACTCTGCCGAACCTGACGTATGTCGATAACGACGACTATGCCGACACCGGCGAGCTGGATTCGCTCCTCAAGGCCCTGCAGTCCAGAAAGGGACCGGCGCAGAGCACCATCATTTCCTACGGGGATGTCCTGTTCAATAAGTACATCCCTCAGTCGCTCTGCCAGGAGAACGATGACTGCGTGATCTTCGTCGATAGCAACTGGCAGGAACAGAGCAGCTACGCCCGCCTGGGCGGATTCGCCGAATGTTCCATTCCCAATTCCAGAAAAGCCTTCAACGCCAAGATCTATCTCAAGCAATTGGGAGCCGCGCTCCCCCAAGACGCCATCCACGGTGTCTGGATGGGCTTCCTCAAAGTCTCCCTCGGCGCCACCGCCCGCATCACCGGCATCATTGCCGAACTCCTGGCAAAGCCCGAGAACCGCAAAGCCGCCATCCCCCAGCTACTCCAAGAACTGTTGACACGAAACATTCCCATCCGCGTCCTCTATACAGCTGGCCACTGGCTCGACATCAATAGCCTGGAGGATGTGGTGCAGGCGGGAAATTTTTAAGATTGTGCAATCCCGTACCGGCGGCCTGAGATTGAGTATGGTACGACAATCCTCTCTCTGACTCCTTGAAGGACACACCATGAACAGAATACGACCAGAGCTGATCAAAGATAATCCGGCGGCCCCGCAACCCTATGTGAGCCCGAGGAGAAGTCGCACAAACCCTCGTACTCCGTCGTCGGCACGGGCCACCGCACAGGCCGGCATGAAAGAGGCGCTGCAGTTGCTGATGAGATCGGCGGAACGCTTCGTCGATAGCCTGCCGGCATCGAAGAATAAGAACAAGGAACTGCCCGCGCTTCTGATTGCGATGACCCAGGCGGAACGGCTGCTATCGGCTAAGCGGACGCCCACCGAATGATGTGAGCGCCTTTCTCGCGTCCTCGATCGGCATCTCGCGCCAGGCGCCTGGCGCGAGATCCTCCAACTTAAATGGGCCGTATTGGATGCGCCTGAGCCTGGTCACTTCATGCCCCAAGGCCAGAAACAACCGACGAATTTCCCGGTTCTTCCCCTGCACCAACACCACTTCCAGATGCGATTCGCGGCCGGAACTCTTTTGAATCTTCACACTGTGGCACTGGAGGCGCTCCCCCTCATCGACAACGCCCACCGTGGCCTCGTTCGCTTGGGCCTCAGTGAATTCACCCCGCACAGATACCAGATACGTCCGCATCACGTTATTGGCCGGATCGGTGAGATAGCTCGACAAGGCCGAATCATTGGTCAGCAACAGCAGCCCGCTGGTCGCTTGATCCAGCCGCCCCACGGCGTGCAGGTACCCTAAGTCCGCCGGCAACACATCGAAGATGGTCTTCCGGGCCTGTTCATCACGATGGGTCGTGATGACTCCTTTGGGTTTGTGAAAGAGCAGAAACCGCTTGGCGGAATCCTGAATCGGCCGGTCATCGACCAAGATGGCGTCTTTCGGCCACAAGATCCAGGTGGCCGGATCGCGAACCACCCGCCCGTTGATCCGCACGCGCCCGGCTCGGACCCACTTCTGGCTTGTGCCTCGAGACGCAATGCCCAGCTTCGAAAGCAAGCGGTCCACGGTATAGCGTTTCGTCGAGAGCGCAGCCTTGGGAGTCGTCATAAACCACGCTCGGCCATCGAGACGGCCCGTCCACATCGCGCAAGCATTTGCACTTTTCCCCAGTCCCCTCTACACTCGCCCTCACCTACGGGGTTTCGGTAATGCGCACACGGCGCTCCTGGCCAGGACCGCCGGAAACGGTCAACACCCGTTTCCACTCGCGCACCTGATACACGGCCCAGGCATTCGGCTGGCCCTTGTAGAATGCGGCAGGATCTTCGCCGCTGGCGTTCAAGAAGATCGGTTCGGTGAACCCTTCTTCAAGCACGTAATCCAGCAGGCATTCGGTGGAGAACCCCGGCCCGCGCAACGCGATGTCGGCCAGCAGGGTGAGAATATCGTCCGGATTTTGAATGGTCATGGGATTCATCACAGCTCCTTATCGGGCCGCCGGATTCTAACGAGGCGGCCTTCAGGAAGGCAAGGTACGATGGCAGCACGACTGACGCAAGCCCGGTTTCTCGACGCGCTTCTGAAAATCATGGACGGCAAACACCATTGGGCCTGGGACCATTTCGCCAATGGCCGCCTCACCAAAGACCAGCTCAAGATTCATTTCCAGCAGGAATACTTCGTCTACGTGCGCGATTTCCCCGTGTTCCTCGCGCGCATCCACGGCCAGAATCCGCCGCCAGACGTGCGCCGCATGCTGGCCGAGAATATTTACGAAGAAGATACCGGCGGACTGTCGCTCGGCCAATCGCATCCGGAACTCTTCCTTATCATGATGGACGGGCTGGGGTTTTCCGCCAAGGACTTCGAGCGGGTCCGGCCTCTCCCCGCCAGCCGCGCCTATCGCGCCTGGCTCGACCAAATGTCCACCCACAAGCAATGGGTGCTCGGCGCGGCCACGCTCACGGTCTTCGTCGAAGGCAGCGTGAAAGATCGCAAGGAGCTGCGCGAACCCTCGAAACCGAAAACGGCGGAAGAGATCGAGGCCACGATCAAGAACCATCCCCTGGTGCGCTTTCATGGAACCCATCCCGACTCCATGGATCTCATTCGGGCTCACCAGCTCGTGGAGGCCGGCCACCGGCACGACGCCTATAAGATGGTGACGGAATACACGCCCTCTGCAGCGCAGCAACAATCCGTCCTGACCAGCCTCAAGAAAAGCCTGCGCCTCTGGCTGGCCTACCGGGATGCGGTCGCCCAAGCCTGCGGAATCAAGAAGGGTTGATGAAGGGGCGGCTCGCCGGCATTCTGGGACTCGTCCTCCTTGGTCTCTGCCATTCGCCATCAGCCATCAGCTCTCAGCTCCCCGAGGGCATGGTTCTCATTCCCGCCGGAGAATTCACGATGGGCACTCCGGAGGGGGGCGGCGGGCTGGCCGATGAACATCCCGAGCGACGGGTGTTTGTCGGCAGTTTTTATCTCGACCGATTTGAAGTGACGAACGGCGACTACTTCGAATTTGTCCAAGCGACCGGTCATCGCATGCCTGAAAATGCGCAACCCTCGGCGACGCTGTGGGCGCACGGATTCCCCCTCCCTCACATCAGAACTCACCCGGTCGTGAATGTGAGCTGGGAGGATGCGGTGGCCTATTGCCGCTGGGCCGACAAACGGCTCCCCACCGAAGCCGAATGGGAAAAGGCCGCGAGGGGAACGGACGGCCACCGCTATCCCTGGGGAAACGAGTGGGACTTCACCAAGGCGAACAGCGCCAGTTACTGGGCGGGCCGCACGGTCGACTTTCAAAGCGGAGTCGACTGGGAAGCCTTTTGGGTGAAGGGGGACGGCGCACGGATCGCAAAAGAGCACGGGGTGCTGGGTGAAATTTTAACCATGCCGACCGGCAGTTTTCCCTCAGGCCTCAGCCCCTACGGCATTCACGATCTCGCCGGGAACGTGGCGGAGTGGGTGCAGGATTGGTACGATCCCAACTACTATCGATCCGCTCCGTTGAACGATCCCCCCGGCCCTGTGCGAGGCGCGATCAAAGCGATGCGGGGCGGCTCCTGGTTGAAACCGGCCGTGAGTCTCCGGACAACCGACCGGGACTGGGGCCTGATGGATAGCCGGCCCAGCGGCACCGGATTTCGCTGCGCGAAAGACGCATTCTGAGAGGCCTGAGCGCGGAGCCCCCGTCAATTATCGAGCCTGTAGATACTGCACCTGCTCGACGCGGACAAACGGCATGATGAGGCCCATCCCTTCCTGATCGTGCGAGAAATCGTAGACGATCGACTCTTCGGGGATCAGCCGCCCGATGAAGATCACCACCAGTTCCACCGGCTCACCGCGTTCAATCGACCGCTGCACGCGATGCGCCTGCTGAGCATTGGGCACTACGCGCAAGTCACCGGGAACGTCCTCCGGCTTGAACCGGACCATGCCCCAGCTGGTCGCGGTGAATACCGGACCGAGCGCAACGGAATAGCCGCCGACCTCGGAATCGAATCGCGACAATTCCCCCGACCAGACAAACGCAATCCGCGTCTGCAACGCGGGATTTCCTATCCGCTTGGCATCACGCTCACGGTTGAGATTGAACAACCGTTCGTCATGCGCCGGATCATGATGGCCCCGGCCATACACCGTCGGCCAATCGGGCGGCTCGCCGTCCAACGCAGCGAAGAATGTTTCGATGGAGGCAGGATCGTTCAAGAAGCGGATGTCTGCGGGAAGCGTCTTCGCAAAATCCGTAACAGACCCGTGGAGAAGCGGCCCGATTCCCGGCACCTCGTCAGCCGCAACGGCCGGCACCACGCACAGCAGAACTGCCGATACGAATAGAGACAGGCACCGCATCGCAGACACACTTATTCGCTTGGGGCCTGGGCCATGGCGTGGGAAAACGCCGACTCCAGCGACTGGACCGCTGGCTGGGTTGCGTGCAGCACGCCCGCCTCAATCAGCACCGCCACCCTGGGAGAGGGATCGATCCGGCTGAGCGCGGCTTTGGTCAAACCGGGAGAGGCCACCACTTTTTGATAGGTCGCCAGCCAGGCCTCGACGATGGCGCGCAAACCGGCGTCTGCCGGTTTCATCTTTCCCAACTTTACCTGCTGCAAGAGCTTGATGATCGGGTCCGATTGAGAAATAGTCCCAATGGCCCGTTGCAATACGGCCTCAGAGTCCATCGGCTGCCACTCAATTCATCGAGCAGGCGCCGGGGCCTCGCGGATCGCCGCAGCTGCCGCAGGAACCGCCCCCGCCCGAGCCAGGAGAGGCCCAGCCGCCCGTCGCCCCGACTCCGAACGACGAAATGAGCTTTTCAAGCCTGGTGGCCTTGCACTTCGGACAAGCCGCTTGCGCAGAACCTTGCAGCAGCAGCTCAAAGCGGTGTTTACATTCACTACAGACATATTCGAAGATAGGCATCGGTAGACTCCTTCTGTTGGCTCCATTATAAAATCGCCGCGCCTGGATCGCAATGAAAGGCCCCATGTACCGAGAAGAAAAATCCTTCACCCTGCAATTCAGCCTTGAAGCAATTTTCCCCGACGACTATGAAGGGGATGACGATCACCAGACCTGGACGCGTGAATGGGAAACGAGAATGAAGCCGGATATTATCAAGATGGTGTTTGAATCGTTGCGCCGCCACCCAGGCTGGAGCGCCCATATCAGAAATCGTGGCAAGTCCGCTCAAGACGAAATTGAAGTAGCGCTTGAGAAAGACCTTACAACACGGCAACCATTCAAGATCTAGGCGATGGCACAACAGAAAGACATCGGACTCTATCTGCATATCCCCTTCTGCTGGCAACGCTGCCACTTCTGCGCCTTCTATCTGGAAATCCCCAAAGGCGACCGGCTCGACTCATTCATGTTTACGCTCGAACGAGAGCTGGATCTCTATCGTGAGCAAGCCGTCATTGGCAGCCGGTCCCTGGACACCGTCTATCTGGGAGGCGGCACACCGACCGTCATTCCAGCCCGGCGATTGGCCTCCCTGCTCAACCGAATTCGGAACACCTTCCCGTTGGCACCTCAGGCGGAACTCACCGTGGAGGCCCACCCTTCGACAGTTGGCGCAGACGATGTTCGGATCCTCGCGGACGCGGGATTCACCCGCATCAGCTTTGGCGCCGAATCGATGAACCAGGCGGATTTTGCCCCTCTTGGCCGCCCCGGATCAGTGAACGAAACCAGGCAAGCCGTAGCCGATGCCAGAGCCGCCGGATTCACCAACATCAATCTCGACCTGATGTACGGCTTGCCGGGACAGAGCCTGGCATCATGGCGCACCTCCCTGCACTCGCTCCTGGAGCTCTCACCAACGCATGTGTCCTGTTATGCGCTGACCATCGAGGAAGGCACCAAACTGGCCCAGGATATCGCCAAGGGGCTCGCGCCGGCGCCGGACGACTCGCTCCAACTCGACATGGAAGCCGCCACCGAAGCCATACTGGGCGAGGCGGGACTGACACGCTACGAAATTTCCAACTACGCCAAGCCCGGATTCGCCTGCCGGCACAATCAATTGTATTGGACCGACCAGGACTATCTCGGGCTCGGCCCGAGCGCGCAATCCTACATCGCTGGGGTGAGATTCGGAAATATCGCGAATCTGGAAACCTACTGCAGCCTCCTACAGGAAGACCGCCTGCCCGTCTCCGATCGCGTGCGCCTGTCTCCCGATGAGCAACGGCGCGATGCCCTGATCTTCGGCCTGCGCCTGCTGACAGGCGTCCCCCGCGAGATGGCCCTGAGCGATCCCGACCAACGCCCCGCCATTGAGCAACTCGCAGCCAAGGGCCTGCTCGCCACGGACGGCGACCGGATTCGGCTCACGCCCCTCGGCCGGCGCTATCATGACAGCGTGGCGGAGGCACTCTTCTGACTCTGCCCACCATTGACAAGCACGTTCGGGGAAAGAGAGACTACCAGCCTGTCCCCTTCACACGAGGTACCTCATGCCCGTCAATATGGACCCCTCCAAGAAACGACGAAAAATTCAGACCGACATCGTGCCAGTCCAGGATACAGTTGCCGATCCCGCCGCGACGGCGCCCCGGGCATTTGGAGAAGAAACTCATAGCGACCGGGAGAAAGACCTGGCCGACGCCGAATGGAAGAACTTGTGGGATGCGACCGAAGTGATCGATATGGACAAGATCTAGCGGAACATTCAGGCCGGCAGGAAATAGAACGCGATTGCCAGCATTGTATAGACGCCGACCAACATCGCCCCTTCCATCCAGTGAGACTCACCATCCATCCCGACAAAGCCGAGCACCAGCACCGAGATCGTCACCGCCGCGACTTCAAACGGCGTAAAGATCAAGTCCAGCGGCGTGCCGAAAAGATAACTGGCAAACACCAGCACCGGCGCCACCAAGAGCGCAATCTGGAGGCTGGACCCGACGGCGATGCCGAAGGCCAGATCCATCTTATTCTTCATGGCGACCAGCACCGCCGTCGAATGCTCCGCCGCATTGCCGACCAGCGCCACGAGAATCACGCCGACAAACACCTGCGTGAGGCCCAGCTGATGGGCGGCCGGCTCGATCGCGCCGACCAGCAATTCACTCATCACGGCAATCAAGGTCGTCACGACCGCCAGCACCGCCACAGACAGACGATAGCTCCAGGGCTTCTCCCCCAGATCCTCGGCATCGTGATCTTCTCCGGCAAACAAATGGCGGTGCGTTTTCAATGAAAAGGTCAGGCTCAAGACATACATGATAAACAGGATAATCGCGATTTCCAGGCTCAGCTCCCGCTCGATCGCCATTCCGCGATCGGACGCCGTAAAATGGAACAACGCGGGAATGATCAGTCCGATGGCCGCCAGCAGCAGCAAGCTGGCCCCCATGCCCGCCGCCGTCTGGTTGAACTTCTGCCGCTCATACTTAAGGCCGCCGGCCAGCATCGAGGCGCCGAGGACAAGAAGAATGTTGCCGAGAATGGAACCGGTGAGGGAGGCCTTCACAACATCGTGCAACCCTTCACGCAACGCGGCCAGCGCAATGATCAGCTCCGCCGCGTTCCCGAGCGACGCGTTCAGCAAGCTGCCGACACCCGCCCCCACATGGGAGGTCAGATGTTCAGTCGCGCGCCCCAGCATGCCAGCGAGCGGCACGATCGCCAGAGCCGAGACGATGAAGACAAACAGCGGATCGACCTTGAAGAGTTCCAGTGCCACCGCAATCGGAATACAGACGAGCAGCCCATCGAGCCAGGACGTAAAGATTTTTTTCATGGGCGAAAACTAACATGAGTCGGGACTCTTGTCGATGAAACCTGTCCTCTATGCCGACGCCTTGTTCTATCCCTTTCACCTCTGCCATGCGGAGACGCTCGCGCGCTTACTAGCCCGCTTTCAGCGCATCCACTTTCGCGACTACATGGCGCTCCGATTGACGCCCTTTTCAGGCACCACCGCCTACGAAGACCGCATGGGGGGATCATTTCCCGAATTGGTCGCCAGCGGGCGGCTCGTCCAAGGCTACCATGTCAGCGGACCGCTGACAGCCGGTCTGCGCACAGCCATCGACCGGGATCTGGCCGATCAAGACTGGCGCACGCTCTTTCACCAGGCCTTCAAGGAAGACCGGCGTGTCCAGCGGGGGCTCTTCGATCCGACGCATGCCATGCCCATCGGCCGCGACCTCGTCCCTGGACCTGCCGCCCTGCTGCGGCTGATGAGCGAGGAGTTCCACCGCCACCCCTTTACCGTCGCATCGGTCCAAGACCTGAGTGCGGGCAGATTATCGGGAGATGCCGCCTATCGGTTTGAATATGGCCTGGCGCTCATCAAGACCGCCGCCGCCTTGCGCTACACCATCGCCTTGGCGGAGACACACCATTTCGCGGCCGCGACAGACTCCTCCGCCCATTGTCACCTGCTCTCCAGAACGCTCGCGCGGGAAGGGCTCACCCTCTCCAATCATCTGGTGATCAGGACAGGGTATTAACCTCACCCAGACTCTGCTAAGATTTTTCCATGCCGAAACCATCCGCCCCCTTTACTATACCCGATGTCACGGAAGAAACGGGAACCGGGTCCGGCCACGGGCTCGAATCTCGCGTGATCGTGTACAATTGCGACTGCCATACCTATCAGCAAGTCATTGCCCTGCTGTGCCGGTATATCCCGGGCATGTCGTCGTCACACGCCTTTGAACTGGCCTATCGGATCGATCATGAAGGGGAAGCGACAGTCTTCGAGGGAGAAGCTGAAAAGGCAGAGCAGATCGCATCAGGCCTGGCAGGCGGGGGACTCCGCGTTGCCGTCCAGTAGCAGGACGATCGTACGGCTGGAGAAAACCAGCCCCTACTTCGCCTTGCGCTTCGCCGGTGGCTTCGCGGCTTTCTTGGGAGCCGGCTTGGAGGCTGGCTTGGCAGACTTCGCGGGCGGCGCCGGCTTCACAGGCTTCTCGGCCTTTGCCGATTTCACCCGAGCCGCAGGCTTCGCCGGGGGCTGCTTGGCGCTTTTCGACGAGGACTTGCTGGACTTCGAGGCTTTCACCGGCAACGGCATCGCCGCATAGACCTTGTTGACCTTGGTCAATTGATCCGGGTTCATGACCCGCACTTGATAGAGCTCGAAGAGCTTGGCAATCGCTTTTTGATCGCCCCGCTTCGCCGCATTCAACAGCTTGCGCCGTTGATTCATTTCTTCTTCTTCCGTATGGGAAGCCGCGCGTCGTTCCATGCCGATCCACCATCCTTTTCTGAGCACGTCCCGTCGATCGAGAGCCCGCTCGCCCGGGCAGGTGCGAAAAATCGTCGAACTATATCAGAAAACACATGATTTTTGAAATACATTGAGGGGAGAAATGAACAGGGGCTCAAAATAGCTGTCCGATGGGCTCAGCAAGCGGAAATTCTGCCTAAACCAGCCCCATTGAGCCCTATCGAATAGGGTAGGTATAATCGCCCCCAACCTTATCAACTGGAGAATCACCCATGTCCATGCATACAGCCCCGCAATCGACCGTTGCCGACGACCCCCAAGCCCGTGAACTCCTCCGTCAGGCGTTCGAGAAGACCGCCCGCTGGCAAGCAGGCTTCAAAGGCTTCACCGCCGATCTCACCGTCAACATCAACGGGAAGGAAACCACGGGCCCTGTCATGGTCAAAGGACCACGGGAAGTCTCCGTCCAGCTCGGCGATGCCGACGTGCAGAAGTGGGCGCAGGAACAGCTTGGCATGATCGCCGTCCACCGGGGACCGCGCACATTTGAAGAGTCCGACGGAAAATATTCCCTCACCATGTCGGAAGACGGCCACCCCTTCGGCACGAAGGTGGACATCCACGGCTCCAACTCCTTCTACCGGGTCAAGGATAACCGGATCACCCAGATCAATCGGAAGATGGCGCATCCTGGCATGACCCCGTTCGCCTTTACGATCAACGTCGAGGAAAGCGCCGTCACGCAGGATCAGAAGAACCTGACGACCCGCTATACCGTCTATTACTACTCCCCGACCGACGGGAAACTGAACAACGTTGAGAGCTTCACCGACACCCATGTGCGCGTGGGCTCGTCCGACTTGCCGGCCACCCGCCGCATCATCACCTATGAAAACGGCGCCGTCGTCGTGAAGAACCTCACGTTCACGAATCACAAGTTGATCTAAACCACCGCTTCTCCTTCCTCTCCCCCGCACGGGGGAGAGGCCAGGTGAGGGGTCTCCATCGGTCGCTCACTATGGACCTGCGAAAGAATTTCCCACGCAGCATGCGTGTCAAACTGGAAGGCTACGTCCACGTCGCGCGCATGATTGACAAATGCCGCGCCGTGCTGGCCGGCACCGAGGGGGAATACATCTACCCCTGCCCGATGGACTTTCGCCTGCTGGAATTCGCCGGGATCACGCACGAACAATTCACGGCAGCGGTGAAGACGAATCCCACCGATGAGGGCGTGGCCAACTGGTTCCGTGGGGTGACAACCCCTCACGCACCAGCTGAGCTGGACGAGTGGAATGCCATGATGCTGAAGCGCGGCCCGAGTACGCCTGAAAAACAAGCCTATTTCGACAAGCTTCGAGATGCCGTCGATCCCTCACGCACCGATTTGACAGCCTGGTCGGATTTGCAGGATTTGGAAGAAGGGCGAGTGGTTCCGAAACGGGGACGAACGCCTGCACACTAATATCGACTTGCCTACCGCCAGCCCTCCCCGCTGGTGCCTCCGCCGAAGCCGCCCCAGTTGCCGCCGAATCCGCCTTGGCCGGTCCCCCAATACTCGCCTTGCTGGATGCGGCGATAGGGATGGCGAAGGTCCGGGCGGCTGATCCACCAGAAAAAGGAGAGCGCCCCGACACTGGTGAAGAGAGTGATCCAGAACCCCACGCCGTTGAAATGGTGCTTCGCCAGCGTGCTGACGCGCACTTCTTGCGCCGGGGTCGCGAGCGCCACTACGGTACGATAGAGGCCCTCGCCGAAATGCCCGAGCTGAATCGCAGGATGCAGAGTGCCCCCGCCGACTTCGCTCATGATCGCAGGCGTGATGACCGGCAACATCTGGCGGCCCAGCGTCATGGCCGCTTGCCGCTCCTGCACCGCGACGAGCACCAACACCCCATGTTCCTGCTGCGCGGACCCAATCCCCCACTTCTCATAGAGCGCCGTCGCGTATTCATTGGCGGACTCAAACGGTTTCAGTGTGGGCACCGTGACGACCACCATCTCGACGCCGGTCTTGCGCTCCAAATCCTGGCACACGGATCGAATGCGCGCTTTCCAATCGTCGTCCAGCACCTGCGCATGATCGCTGACATAGCCCATCGGACTCGGCAGCTTTGCCCGTTCCTTGGGACGGTCGTAGAGCGCGGCCTGACCGGAGTCCACGCAGGCCAACCCCTGACCGAATACCAAGAGGACCACGAGCAGGACGATTCGCCAAGAGTGGATCATGAAGTTTTCTGCCCGATGAGGGATTCGACCTTGGCGACAAGCCGGCTCAGACTCTCTACATAACGGTCGAACAGCCGGGGCACTTCTTTATGACCGGGGGAAATCTGTCCGCGCTTCAGCAGCAACGCATCGCGCAGCCCGGAACAATCCAATCCAAGATGGCTGGCGACATCGCTCAACAGCGCGTCGCTTTGCGACAGGACCGGCCGTCCCAGCAACCGTTGCAGACCGCGTAACGGAGGAAGCAGCGCCGTCACCGACAGCGGCAGCAAAATCGTCATCGCCTCTTCGCTGCCGCCCCCTTCGACGTATCGTTGCCGCATCCGGAGCAAATTCCCGCGCAGGCCCTGCAACACCTGGCTCACCAGATGGCGCTGATCGACTTTGAACCCAACGAAGGGATCCTGCCCCCAAAGCACACGGTGCTGTTCCTGAATCTCCAGATATTCGAGCGGAAACACCAGCGAAGCCGCCTGCAAATCTTCCCGCGTCAGAAACAACGGCACCACCACGTGCTCCTTCGCCCATCGCCGGTGCAGCGCGCTATATTTTTTGAGCGACTCGCCCGCATACGACTTCAGCACTAACACGATATTGAAATTCGACCGGCCCGGCAGGAATTCACCGCGCACGGCGCTGCCATACAACAGAATGCCATCAAGCTGATCCCCATAGGTTGCGCGTATGTCTTTCACGTACCCGCGCAACTGCGCCTGCGATTCCTCCGGCAACCCTTCAATTACCCACTCACTCGGCCCCATGCGCCTACCTCATCTTCCCACGGTAATATTGCTGGCACAGGGATCGGGAAGGAACCCCGCCGCCATCACTCGATCGATCAATGAAAAGGGAGCCGTCTGCCGCAGACCAGCCGTCGTGGACAAGACACGATACCGCAGGCGCGGATTCCGATCGAGCGTGCAAAACACCCGGTCGCGCAACAAACCAAGAACCGGATTCGCCGTGTTCCACAACACGACCTGCTCGTCCGCGAGCCGCTGCAACATCGTCACCTGCGGCCGGCGCGCCACTTCATATTGTTTGAGCGTCGCGGCAGAGAAGTCCTGCTGAGCCAAACAGGCCGGCAACATGTCGGCCACGGTGATGGCATCGACCATCGCCTGCATGCGCCCTTGTGACGCGTGGGGATTCATCGCATGGGCCGCATCGCCGATCAGCAGCGCGCCGTCCGCCACCCAGGTGGGCGTGCGCACACGGCCGGTCGGCATGAAGGCCGTCTGACTCCAGTCGGTCAATCGCTGAAAGACCGGCTTCAGCGTGGGATCGATCGCCGTCCAGGCCTGCTGCAAGGCCGGAAGACCCTGCGCTTTCACCTTGTCATAGGTGCCAGTTGGAATCATGTAGAAACAATAGACCTTGTCGCCGGCGGCGGGGAACAATCCGAGAATCGTCTTCTTGCCGACGAAATACTTCGCTTCAGTCACCGGCAGGGGCGAATCGAGAATCGCGATGAGATAACCCTGCGGATAAAGATGGAGATCGGCGGGAATCTGCAAGGCCTCCCGCACTTTTGAAAAGGCCCCGTCCGCGCCCACCACGACCTTCGCCCGAATCGTCACCTCTTCATCGCCTCGCCTCGCGACCAAGCCAGTGACCTGCGTCCCCTCCTTTACGAGGCGGAGAAAGCTGGTGCCGTACCACAGCGTGACCGAGGGCTCGGCTTGAATGGCATCGAGAATGGCGTGGTGCGCCACATTCGGCAACGTCACGACGGCCCGGTTATAGGGCGCGGGCAACTCTCCATAATCCACCGTGCAGAGCCGTTCGCCGCCAACACGGCAGAAGTGGAACTTGCGCACGGTCCTGGTCGAGTCAGCCGGCAGCTTGCTCAGGAGACCGAGCCGATCCAACACGTGCTGGCCGTTGGGCTGGAGGATTTCTCCGCGCAACCCCTGCGGCGGCCCGGAGGCCTGCTCGATGATGAGCGTCTTGATCCCCTTCTGCGCCAGCGCGAGAGCCAGCACGGCTCCGCCCCCGCCCGCGCCCACCACCGCGATGCCGGTGTCGATCATCGTCCCAGCCATCGAACCTCGACCTTCTTCACTACTTCCATTCCGTAAATCGTTCACGGTCCTTCCACATCGCCAGAAACTTGTCCCGCGCCTGCAGTGAGATCGCACGATCATGAATCACATCCAGCCGCTCATCATTGTAGCGATTGCCGCTGCCGGTGTGGTTCATTGAGCCGGAAGCATTGATCTCGTCATCGATCACCACCTGTTTCAAATGCATCAGCGCATCGTGCCGATTGATCAGGATCGGAATGCCGGCCAGGTGCAGCGTTTCAACCGCCGCATGCTGTTTTTGATCCTCAAGCCGTTCCCGATCCGTGATGACGCGCACGTCGACGCCCCGTTTCTTAGCCTCGACCAGCCCTTTCACGGCAAGCGGAGAGGTCAGCCCATAGACCGCCACATAAATATAGCGCGTGGCGCGATCGTAGAATGTCACCAGCCTCGTCAGCGGTTCGTCTTCAGGGGCGTAGTAGACCTCGATCGTCGCCGCAGCGGTCGGACCGCTTGCACACACCACGCTACAGGCGATCAGAAGGCTCGCCGCGCCGAATCGACTCCACGCACGCTGCATCGGCAAGGACGGCCTCGTCATTCGGCTTCGAACAGGTCGCGGAAATGGTCGTCGGAAGCTTCCCAGGCCTGAGGCGCATGGGAGCTCAGCCAGCCACGGAGAAATTCCTTTTGCCCGGCCGTCAACTGTTGTTTGATCTGGTGCGACCGCCCCTGCAGCGGCTGGAGGAAACCCACGCGTTGTTGAAAATCCAGCGTGGCAGTGCGCACGTAGCAATTCGTGTAGGCCGTCGGTTTTTCATCCTCGCCGTCGCCCTGAATCCACACGGAGAGGAACTTTTCCAGATGGAGTCCCGCGCTATCCATCGCCGGATCGGTGTCGTGAAATAATTCCTGCTCGGATTCCTTCAACGGCGTGGCCTCGAGCGCCCGAAACATGAAATTCTGCTTCCACATAAGATCGCTCCTCCGAGAAGGCGGCATACTGTAGGCGGGCCGGAAAGAAAGTCAAGCAACTTCCAGGCCAAGCGTTGCCTTGACAAGAACGAAGGCTCTTTGTTAACTTCTTGAATTCATTAATCTCTGGGCCAACCTGGGAGAATCCATGCAGGTCAAGGTCAATGGAAAAGCCGAGGACATTCAGGGCGGAACCGTCCTGGATTTACTCACACTCAAGAAGATTGAACCGCAAATGGTTGCCGTGGAAGTCAACGACAAGATGATCGATCGGGATCACCTCGCCTCGACCCAGCTCCATGAGGGCGATCAGGTGGAATTCCTCTTTTACATGGGGGGTGGCCGGTGACGATGATCATGCACAAAGAGATTACCGAACTGATCGGCAACACCCCGCTCGTGCGGTTGAACCGGCTGTCGAAGCCCGGCGCCGCGACGATCTACGGCAAAGTCGAGTTTTTCAATCCCGGCGGCAGCGTCAAGGACCGTATTTGCCTCAATATGATCAATGAGGCCGAGCGGCAAGGCAAGCTCAAGCCTGGCGGCACGATCGTGGAGCCCACCAGCGGCAACACCGGCATCGGCTTGGCGCTCGTCGCGGCGGTGCGCGGCTACAAGCTGATCCTTGTAATGCCGGAAAGCATGAGCATGGAGCGGGCCAGCCTGCTCTCCTCCTATGGCGCGCAACTTGTGTTGACGCCCGCCTGGGAAGGGATGAAGGGATCCATCAAGGAAGCCGAGAGCATCCTGGCGCAGAACCCGACGTATTTCATGCCGGATCAGTTTTCGAATCCAGCCAATCCGGCGATGCACCGCATGACCACGGCGCCGGAAATTCTGGATGCCTTGGACGGGAAGATCGACGCCTTCGTGGCCGCGGTCGGCACCGGCGGCACGATTACCGGCTGCGGTGAACTGTTCAAGGAAAAGAATCCGAATGTGCAAGTGATCGCGGTCGAGCCGGCCGGTTCACCGGTCCTTTCGGGTGGCGACCCCGGTCCCCACAAGATTCAAGGCATCGGCGCCGGCTTCGTGCCCAAAGTGCTGAACCGGAAGATTCTGGATCGCGTGATCACCGTGACGGACGATGAGGCCTATCAGACCGCCAAGCAGCTCTCAAAGAAAGAAGGCTTGCTGGTCGGCATCTCGGCCGGCGCCAACGTGTTCGCCGCGCAAAAGATCGCCGACGAACTGGGGCCCGGCAAGAATGTGGCCACCATCCTCTGCGATACCGGCGAGCGCTATATCAGCATCGAGAAGTATTTCAATATCTAAGGCCATGGAATTTACTGAAGAACAGATCAACCGCTACAGCCGGCATATCCTGCTGCCCGAAGTCGGCGGCAAGGGACAGAAGAAGATCGCGAAGGCGAAGATTCTGCTGGTCGGCGCCGGAGGTTTGGGCTCCCCGGCCGGACTGTATCTAGCCGCCGCCGGAGTCGGCACGATCGGCTTGATCGACAGCGACGTCGTGGACCTGACCAATTTGCAGCGGCAAGTTCTCCACCACACATCCGACGTCGGCCGCCCCAAAGTGCTGTCGGGAAAAGAAAAGATTCAGGCCTTGAATCCCGATGTGGCCGTGAACATGTACGAGGAGCGCCTGACCGCCGGGAACGCGCTGAAGATCTTCGGCGAGTACGATGTCATCATCGACGGCGTCGATAATTTCACCGCCAAGTTCCTGATCAACGATGCCTGCTACTTCGCCGGCAAACCGCTCGTGCATGGCGGCATCCTGCGATTCGACGGCCGTGTCACGACCATTGTTCCGAAGAAGTCCGCCTGCTATCGTTGCGTCTTCAAGAAGCCGCCTCCTGCCGGGCTGGTGGCCTCCTGCCAGGAAGCGGGCGTCATCGGGGTGCTGGCGGGCATTATCGGCACGATTCAGGCGACGGAAGCCCTCAAGCTCATCCTGGGCATCGGCCGCCCGCTCACCGACCGGCTGCTGGACTTCGATGCGAAGAAAACGCAATTCCGTGAAATCAAAGTAAAGCGCAATCCCGATTGCGCGCTCTGCGGTGAACATCCGACGATCACCGAACTGTTCGACGATGGAGACCCGTTCGCGGGCTGTGCCGCACGTCCGTAGTGCTCAACTTCTTACGATGGTGTCGCAATGCCGAAAATGAAAGCCCTAGTGTGCCGGGAGTGCGGAAAAGAATATCCGACGAAGGCCATCCACGTCTGCGAAATGTGCTTCGGCCCCCTCGAAGTCAAGTACAACTACGAGGAGATCAAGAAGGCGATTTCGCGGAAGAAGATCGAGGACGGCCCCCACAGCATGTGGCGCTATCTCGATCTGCTGCCGGTCGAAGGCACCAATTTCGTCGGGCCGCATGCCGGGTTGACGCCGCTGGTCCGCGCCAAGAATCTCGGCGCCTATCTCGGCCTCGATGAGCTGTATATCAAGAACGATACGGTCAATCATCCGACCCTCTCCTTCAAGGATCGCGTCGTGGCCGTCGCGCTGACGCGGGCCCGCGAACTGGGCTTCGAGACGGTCGCCTGCGCCTCGACCGGCAATTTGGCCAATTCGGTGTCCGCGCACGCCGCGGCCGCGAATCTCCATTGCTACGTTTTCATCCCTGGAGATTTGGAAGCTGCGAAGGTGCTGGGCAACCTGATCTACAAACCCCATGTGGTGGAAGTCGAAGGCAACTACGACGATGTGAACCGGCTCTGCAGCGAAATCGCCGGCGAACATGGCTGGGCCTTCGTGAACATCAACATCCGCCCCTACTACGCCGAAGGCTCCAAGACCCTCGCGTATGAAACCGTGGAGCAGCTGGGCTGGAAAGCACCCGATCAAGTCGTCATTCCCATGGCCTCCGGCTCGCTCCTGACCAAGATTTGGAAGGGCCTGCACGAAATGAAATACGTGGGGCTCATCGACGAGGTGCGCACGAAGCTCAACGGCGCCCAGGCGGAAGGCTGCTCGCCGATCTCTACCGCCTTTAAGGCAGGCCGCGACTTCTTCAAGCCCGTGAAACCGAAGACCATCGCCAAGTCGCTGGCCATCGGCAACCCGGCCGACGGTTACTACGCGCTCAAAGCCACGGCCGAGAGCAAGGGCGCCATGGACATGGTGACCGACGAAGAAGTGGTGGATGGCATCAAGCTGCTCGCGCAGACCGAAGGCATCTTTGCGGAAACCGCCGGAGGCGTGACGATCGGCGTGCTGAAGAAGCTGGTCAAGCAGGGCGTGATCAAGAAAAACGAAGTGACGGTGGCCTACATCACGGGCAACGGATTGAAGACCCAGGAAGCGGTCATTGATGCCGTCGGACGGCCGACCCGCATTCAGCCGAGCCTGGTGGCCTTTGAGAAAACCTTTAAGCTGGGAAAGAACGGTGGTGGTGACGCATGATTAAAGTCCGCATTCCGACTCCGCTCAGACCGCTGACCAAGAACCAGGGCGAAGTGGAGATTGCCGCCGGTTCCATCGGCGATATGGTCAATACCTTGGACGGCTCGTATCCCGGCATCAAAGCGCGCCTCTGCGATGACAGCGGCGAGCTTCGCCGGTTCGTGAACATCTACGTCAACGAGGAAGATATCCGCTTCCTCAAGGGCAAAGACACCGCCTTGAAAGCCGGCGATGAAGTCTCCATCGTTCCGGCGATTGCGGGAGGCTAACCATGTCACACTTGCGCTTTCATGTCCGCTTTCCGGAAGACAAGGTCAAGGAACCGATCATTTACCAGATCGGCCGCGAGTACAACATCGTCACCAACGTGCGCCGCGCCGATGTGCGTGAAACCACCGGCTGGGTCGATGTGGAGCTCTCGGGCGAGACGGCGGAAATCGAGCGGGCGCTCGAAGGCCTTCGCAAAAATGGCTGCGTCGTCGATCCGATCGAACTGAACGTAGTGGAATGATAAGGCTCGTGGCCAGAGGCAAGCGGCTAGGGGCACATTCATATTCCCCTAGCCCCTAGCCCATAGCTCCGCGCCAGAAGCGAAATTATGGAACTCACCGATTCACAAATACAGCGCTACAGCCGCCAGATCATCCTGAATGAAGTCGGCGGCAAAGGGCAGAAGAAGCTGGGCAAGGCGAAGATTCTGTTGATCGGAGCCGGCGGGCTTGGATCGCCCTCTGCGCTCTACCTGGCCGCCGCCGGCATTGGCACGATCGGCCTCGTGGACGGCGACGTCGTGGACCTGTCGAATCTGCAACGCCAGGTGATGCACTCCACGGCTACTCTAGGAAAGCCGAAAGTGGAATCTGGCCGCAAGACCTTGTCCGCGATTAATCCGGAGATCACGATCAACACCTATCATCAGTTGGTCGATGCCGATAATATTCTCCCGCTCATCTCCCAGTACGACATCGTGCTGGACGGCTCGGATAACTTCTCGACCCGTTTTCTGGTGAACGATGCCTGCTTCTTTGCCAAGAAGACACTCATCTCCGCCAGTATGTTCCGGTTCGAGGGCCAGCTCACGACGATCAAGCCGCATGAAGGCTATCCCTGCTATCGCTGCCTCTATCCCGAGCCGCCGCCGGCCGGGCTGGTCCCGAATTGCCAGGAAGCCGGTGTGCTCGGCGTGTTGGCCGGTACAATGGGAATCCTGCAAGCGTCCGAGGCGATCAAGGAAGTGCTGGGCATCGGCGAGACCATTGCCAACAAGCTCGTGATCTATGACGCGCTCGACATGAAATTCCGCAAAGTCAGCCGCCCCAAGGATCCGGCCTGCCCGCTCTGCGGCCCGAATCCCAAGATCAAAGATCTGAATATGAACTACACCGTCAGCTGCACTATCTAGCCATCGTGGCTGATCTCGTCATTCCACAAGCGATTCTCGACGGCATGGTCGCCCATGCGAAGGCACTCGCCCCCTACGAGTGCTGCGGGCTCCTCGCCGGGACGGGCGGCACCGTCACGCACCTCTACCAAATCAAGAATATCGTGGCGCTTGAAGGGGCGGAGAAACTGTCCACCTTCGACCCCTCCAAAGCCGCGCATCTGGAACGGCTCTCGCCGGCCGAACGCGCGGAAATCGCCTTCGTCATGGACATGCAGGATTTCTCCGCCGCCAAAAAAGATATGCGGACCAAGGGACTCGACCTGCAGGTCGTCTACCATTCCCATCCGCACGACCCTGCCCGCCCGTCCGTCACCGACATCAAAATCGCGACCGACTACGAAGAAATTTGGCCCAAAATCAATCTCCCCGCGCCCGCCTACATCATCCTCTCTCTCATGCACAGCACGCCCGATATCAAAGCCTACTGGATCAAAGGCGGGGCCGTGTCACCGGCCAGCATCGCCACGGCCTAGCCGACAAATTCATATTTCCTTCTTCCCATGCGAATGCGATAATGCCGCCGTCATCGTCCTATTTCAAAGGAGCGATCGTTATGGCACTCATACGGACCATTCTTTTTGCTGCCTCCCTCACTCTCCTCCTCGCCGATCAGAGCCAGGCTGAGGACAAGAGCTTCTACAGCCCGGTCATCCACATCGACGTTGAAAACCACCGCATCCTGATCTCCAAACTCGGAGGGGTCTTCTACATCGACGTCCCGGAAGCCGCGCGGCCGCACATGGAAAAACTGCCGATCTCAGGATTGGTGGATTTTGTGGTCGAATGGAAGGGTGACGATCAGATGGCCGTGATCAAGACCTGGAAGATCAAATCCGGTGAATCGACCTGCATGTATTTCAACGGAAAAGAGTGCAAATAGCCAAAGACTAATGGATCGGCGCCCCTATTCCGAACTGCCCAGCATGTCGTCGATCAGCGGACGATTGATGTCGGTGCAACCGAGGCAGATGGTGTCGAAGAGCGCCTCGTGGTCTGCGACAAAGTTCCTGGCGTCGGGTAGCTTCTCCGCCATGACTTGATCAAAACAGGTCTCGCACAACATCATGAGTCCCCGCGAGACAGAGACGGTTTTCCGGCCTGCACTCCCAGCCATATCTATACCGATCCTTTTTGAAGGGCCATGAAGAAGTCTTCGGATTCGAGATCAATGCCACACTGGGCACACTCGTACGGTTTATCGGGCTCCGGCACATTCAACGGCGTCCGCTCGATCCGTCCCCGGCAGACATGATAAAAACTCCCCCGCGAATGCTCGTCATCCAACGGATCGCTTTCGTATATCAACACCATCGCTATTCTCCCATCAAATGGCCTTCAGTATACTGGCAGGCCGAATCACTCCACAATAACCAGCCACTCTACACCAGGTTTCACAACCTCGTTACACCTGAAACTGGGCCTCGTACAACCCGGCATAGACACCGCCTCGCGCAAGCAACACATCATGCGTCCCATCTTCGACCACTCGCCCATGATCCACGACCACGATGCGATCTACATCCTGGATGGTCGAAAGCCGGTGGGCGATAATGATCGTGGTCCGCCCCTTCGTCAGTTCGTTGAGGGCTTCCCGGATCTTCACTTCTGTTTCAGTGTCGATATTTGAAGTCGCCTCGTCGAACAGAACGATGGGCGGATCTTTCAGGAGAACCCGGGCGATCGACACGCGCTGCCGCTGACCTACGGACAACTTCACGCCACGCTCCCCGATCCAGGTATCGTAGCCCTCGGGAAGGGCCATGATGAACTCATGGGCGCGCGCCGCCTTGGCCGCGGCTTCCACCGCATCCTGTCCAGCGGACAGATTCCCGTACAAGATATTCTCACGGACCGTGCCGTTGAACAGAAACGGCTCCTGCTGCACCAGCCCGATCTGGCTGCGTAGAAAGCTCAACGGCATTTCACGAATGTCGTGCCCGTCGATCGTCACCGATCCCTCCGTCACATCGTAAAACCGGGGGATCAGCTTGAGCGTCGTGCTTTTTCCCGCTCCGCTTGGCCCGACCAGTGCGACCCGCTCTCCGGCCCGCACGGCAATGGTGATGTCGCTCAAAATCGGCACATCCGCCCGATAGTGGAACCGCACATGATGAAAGGCCACCTCGCCCTTCAGCCGTTTCAGCGGCGCGACCGCCCCTGGCCGGTCATGCACGTCCGGCACGGCATCGAGGATATCGAAGACCCGTTCGCTGGCGGCCAGCGCATGTTGCAGCATGTGATTGACCGAATGAATCTGATTGATCGGCACATAAAAGAGGGCGAGGTACGACACGAACATCACCAATTCGCCGACCGAGAGCTGCTGTTGCAGCACCGCCCCGACCCCGAACCAGAGCACCAAGACTCCGCCAAGGCTGCCGAGCAACGTCATTCCCGGCGAATAGAAGGACCAGAGGTACATGGCCTTCAAGGTATCCTGCCGACAGCGATCGCTCTTGCGGCCGAACCGGTCCTGTTCGTAAGGCTGCCGGTTGAATCCCATGGTCTCGCGGATGCCCGCCAGCGCATCTTGCAGCAAGGCGTTGAGTTCGGCCGACCCTTTGCGGATTTCCTTATAATAGCCATGCACCCGCTTGGTGAACCCCATCGCGCCCAGGATTAGCAAAGGAATCGGCACCAGCGCCAGCAGCGCCAGCTTCCAGTTCAGCCAGAAGAGCACCCCCATGATACCGATCAACGTCAGCCCCGCGGTAATGACGCCTTCCAGGCCATCCACGAAGATGCGCTGCATATGCTCGGTGTCGTTCAAAACCCGCGACATGATTTCGCCCGTCGGCCGGTTCTCGAAAAAGCTGATCGACAGCCGTTGCAGCGCCCCGAACACCTGCACGTGGAGATCGTGCACCACCTGCTGTTCCAGCGTGTTATTCAGACGGATGCGCAGGGAACTGGAAAGATTTCTGAGCAGATAGGCGGCCGCCAGCCCGGCAAAAACCCAGCCGAGCAAGTCCACGCGCTGCGCGTGAATCACGTCATCGATCAGGATTTTTACCAGCCAGGCCGGAACCAGTTCAAAGGCCGTCGTCAGGCCGGCAAAGAGAAACGTCCCGATCACCATCAGGCGATAGGGCCGGAGATACTGGAGCACACGGAGCAGGGTGTTCACAGGGCAGGATCAATCCCGTTGCGTCAGATGACGGCAGCCGGATCTTTCTTCCAATAATGATCGAACTCGGCAAGCTGGGTGAGCGTCGAGAGATCCGCCATCCGGTCGAGAAAGACCTTTCCGATCAGGTGGTCCATTTCATGCTGAATGCAGACGGCATAGAGGCCGGTCGCTTCAAAATCCAGCGGTTTGCCCTTGCGATCCAGGGCCTTGACCCGCACCAGCGAAGGCCGCGTCACTTTGCCGCGCAAGCCATCCACACTCAGACACCCTTCCCAATTCTCCACCTGCTGCGGACCGTAAAACACGATGGAGGGATTGATTAAAACGGTCTCGGGAAATCCGTCCTCCCCTTCGCACCCCATGACCACGAGCTGGACGGAACGGGAGACTTGCGGCGCCGCCAGACCGATACCCGGCTCGTCGTACATGGTTTCGAACATATCGTCGATCAGCCGCTGGATGGCCGAGGACAGAATCTCCTTCTGGCTGAGCGATGCCGCCTGTTGCCGGAGGAACGGATTCCCAAGTTTTGCAATATTCAAAATCGCCATCGATTACAGACTCACTGGTTAGAGAACCCCACCGTCGGCCGTGTTAAAAGCTAACACACCGCTCTTTTTACGCGCAACCAGGCCTCCCGGCGCGCGCTCCCTATGAGCGCTGTCCCGACCGGCGGGGCTCCGGGATTTCAAAGATGTCCTTGTTCGACTCCCACCACTCCACCCATTCGGAGACCCACGCCTGCCGGTCCTGCTTGGTGGAGGTATCCCAATCGTGAAACTCGGTTTCATGCCGGGTGAGAATCCAGAGCGAATGCAAGGCCGACATCGCCACGAACCGCTCCTCGTCGATAATCATCGGAATCAGCGTCGGAATCACCGCCTTTTCCCGCACGTAACGGGACTCGAAGGCCGCCGCTTTGCGCACCGACGGGTTGAGATCCTTGGCCATGACGGCAATCGCATCCGGCGTCTTGGCCGGATCCAGCCGGATGGCGACGCGCAGCGCATGTTCGCGCACGCGGGGAATCTCATTCGGCTCTTTCGCCGTCGCCAGCAACGCCGGCACACCGGACACCCCCTTCATCATCGAGAGCGTTTCAATCGCGTTGTAGCGAATGCGCGGGCTCGGCATCGCCAGCGCCTTCACCAAAACCGGCACCGACGGCTCGCCGAGATGCACGAATTCACCCATGGCCCAAAACTCCTGCTTGCCCTCCAACAGCGGCAACAGCGCTTCGGCTCGTGTGATCTCTTCAGGAGTGAGCGGATTCGTATTGGGCGGGACTGAAACATCCGGAACATCCTGGCCTTTCGGCGGCGCTTCATACGGGATTTGCGCCAGGATGATGGGTGCGTGCGGCAACGACCCGCCTGAAGCTGCGCCGCCACCGCATACCGCCACCGCACTCAGAATCGCACTGATGATGTAAGAACGCGTCACAGGCTTCTTCTCCTTTCAGACCGCCTCATCGGCGTTTGCTTCCGTTTCTCCTGCCTCATTCCGATGCACCAGCTCATACAACACCGGCAGGACGACCAAAATCAAGAACGCGGCTGTCAGCATCCCGCCCACCACTACACGCGCCAGCGGCTTTTGCGCTTGCGATCCGATGCCGGTCGCCAGCGCGGCCGGCAACAGGCCGATCGCCGCCCCCAGCGTGGCCATCAAAATCGGGCGCATCTGCATATCCGCCCCTTTGCGCACCGCCTCGCGGAGCGCTTCCCCGGTCCGGCGAAACTCCTCGATCCGCGAAATGAGCAGCACGCCGCCGAGAATCGCCACCCCCAGCGTCGAAATGACGCCCACCGCCGCAGAAATGCTGAAGTTGGTGTTCGTCATTACCAACGCCAGCACGCCGCCGACCAGCGCAAACGGCACTGTCGAGAGCACCAAGAGCGCATTCTTCAGCGAATCGAACGTCGTATAGAGCAAAAAGAGAATGATCAGCAGGCTGACCGGCACGATCTTGGCCAGGCGCTTCTGCTCGTCTTTCAACTGATCGTACTGCCCGGCCCATTCCAGCCGGTACCGCTCCGGCAGACTCACTTCTTTGGCCATGCGGGCCTGCGCTTCTTCCACCGTGCTCTGGAGATCGCGGTCGCGCACGCTGAACTTAATGGGGATATACCGCTCATTGTTTTCCCGGTAGATGATGAACGCCCCGGTCTGTGTCGTGATGTTGGCCACCTGCTTGAGCGGGATGCGGGCGCCGTCCGGCGTGCTCACCAAAATATTTCCGATGGACTCCACATCCTGACGGAACTCCGGCAGGAAGCGCACGACGAGATCGAACAGCCGCTCTCCTTCGTAGACCTGCGTGACGGCCTGGCCGCCCACCGCCGCCTGCACGACCGCGTTGACATCGGCGACTTGCAGCCCGTACCGGGCGCTCGCTTCGCGATCCACCTGGATCAGCAAATTGGGCTGGCCCACGAGCCGGAAAATTCCCAGATCTTTCACCCCGTGAATCTGCTGCATGACCCGCTCGATTTCACCGGCTTTCTCCTCCATCGTCTTGAGATCGGTGCCGAACAGCTTGATCGAGTTTTCGCCTTTGACCCCGGACATCGCTTCTTCCACATTGTCCTGAATGACCTGCGAGAAATTGAAGATCACGCCGGGAATGTCTTTCAGCTTGCCCTCGATTTCCTCGATCAACGCCTCCTTGCTCAATCCCGGCCGCCACTCCTCCTGCGGTTTCAAATTGGCCAGAAACTCGGCATTGAAGAAGCTCGTCGGATCGGTCCCGTCGTCCGGGCGGCCGAGCTGGGAGACGATCGTCATAATTTCCGGCGACTCCTTGAACAGGCGCCGGATCTCCCCCGTCAGGCGCGCGGCTTGTTCGAACGAGATATCCACCGGCATCGTGGCGCGCACCCACAGATTGCCCTCTTCCAGCGCCGGCATGAACTCTCCGCCGAGGAACCGGAGCGCCACCATCGTCGCGAGCAACGCGCCGCCCGCCACGCTCAGCACGACCGCGCGATGGTTCAGCGCCCATTCGAGCGTGTTCAAATAGACCCGGCGCACCGCCCGCACCACCACCGTATCCGTCTCGCTGATCTTCCCGCGCAGCAAAAACGAGCACAGCACCGGCGCCAGGGTAAAGGCCATCAGCAGCGCCCCGAACAGCGCAAAGCCGTACGTGATCGACATGGGCGCGAAGATTTTCCCCGGCACCCCGGTCATGGTGAAGAGCGGAATAAAGGCCACCACGATGATCGCGGTCGAGGAAAAGATCGGCCGCCCCACCTGCCGCGCCGCGCGCACGATCTGCTGATGCGCGGTCAGGCCCTGCACCTTGCCGTGCGCCAGGTGAAAGAAAATGCTCTCCACCATAACCAGCGTGGCATCGACGATGATGCCGAAGTCGATGGAGCCGAGCGAGATCAGATTGGCCGACTGCCCGGCCAGGATCATCGCCGAAAACGTGAAGAGGAGCGAGAGCGGAATCGTTAGCGCCACGATCAGCGCGGCGCGGAAATGCCCCAAGAACACCACGAGAATGACGAACACCAGCACCATGCCGCTGATCAGAATATCCGTCACCGTTTCCACGGTCGTATGGATCAGCTTCGTGCGGTCGTAGAAGGTTTTGATCTTTACGCCGTCCGGCAGTTTCCAGGCGTTCAACTCCTCCACTTTGGCGCGCACTTTATCCAGCACCGGCAGCGCCTTGTAGCCGCGCTGCAGCAGCACTACGCCTTCGACCACGTCGTCCCGGTCGTCGATCCCGACCTTGCCCAGCCGCACCTGATGGCCGACCGCCACCCGGCCCAAGGTATTGATATAGATCGGCGTCCCGTCTTTTTCCGCCACCACGACGTTTTCGATGTC
>Ga0169931_10002658_pt1 | contig 28938 bp, 23 predicted proteins | sample Kivu_15m_20L_FD_129675 | JGI IMG/M metagenome (GOLD analysis project Ga0169931, IMG submission 129675) | Freshwater microbial communities from Lake Kivu, Western Province, Rwanda to study Microbial Dark Matter (Phase II) - Kivu_15m_20L... | ecosystem: Environmental > Aquatic > Freshwater > Lake...
TCACAAGATGGCGTTACCGAATGACTATAGGTAAAACAAGTATTCGTTTGTCCCGATAAACCTAAAATATGGCTGAAGGTCCAACCCAGTACAATTATCCAGGTTTTAACTCGTCCCATCATTCCATTTATTTAATAAAGGACATATATGGGTATTTGATCCCCTAGACCTTTAGACATTTGGGAAGGCATTTGCTTAGCCTTTTTCTTTTCCATCACCATAGAAGGCACCCTTTTTTGTAAATAGTCAAACAATTCCCCGAATCGAATAATTTTGTCCCCGTCTGCGTCTGCTTGCAGTACCCCACTACCCAAAGGAAGGCTTTTCCCTGAAAAAGCTTCCAGAAGCGCTTCAGTAAAAGCTCCGTTTCCCCAAGCATCATCTTCATATGATAATTCATCGACCTGACTACTCGTCATGACATTCATCCCAGGATAGGCAGCGTTAATTTCCTCCAAAGCAAAGCGGGCCTGACTTAATAACCGAGCACCTTGAGCCGAACCGCTCTGGCATGCATCAATAAAAACCAGTTTTTTACAGTCTATTTGATTGAGAATATCCAGGATATCGCGCTTGTAGTCAATATTGGACACATCACCATAAGTATCATGATCCGAAGCCAGTATTTTAAACTCGTTATTGGCATCACTCTTCCCGTGGGATGAAAGGAAGAGTACCAATACGTCTTCCCGATTAATTTTTCCCCCAACCATGTCGCTGTTGTATCGTCGGCGCAAATCTTCCATGGCAGCACGGATATCCAGATTGCGGGTATTTTCCCTTGTATTGCGTTTTTCCACATAAACCTTATTGAAGACTTTTTGTGAACCGGATTGGTTTTCAAAAGCAGCTGCAAAATTTTCGGCATCCACGGTGGTATACTTTAAATCTCGGTGCGGAATACCAATACTGAGTACGTGAAGATTTGGTTGCCTTGGTTTGTATTGAATAATCATTTCATTGGACTGGATGACGCCATTCGGGGTCATCAGCTCAATCATTACGCGGTTTTCTCCTTCTGCCAAGGCAATAACATTTTCATAATCGTAAAAATTCATAGAACCTCCTTGAGCTGCCGCCGCCGGAGGTACGAGTTTTTCTTCATCCATTTTAGATCGTTCAGGTATAACCCCATTGATTCGGATAACCGCATCCCCAAGGCGAAGATTTTGGGTCGTAGTTCCAAACATGGCTTCTATACGAAATGTGGGCTGGTTCCACTCAGTCCGTTTTTGGGATGCTCTGGGATTATTAAATACGATGATATTAGCGGTCTGATTGGCAGAAACGACGTCAAATCGCGTTGAGACACTTTTGCTTATACGTGATTGGGTGTTATCCGTCACAGTACAATTTATTGATACTTCATTTCCAATAAATTGAACAGTTTTCTGGAATCGAAAAGTCGCTTTTCGCAAAGATTTTGGTGGTATATCTCCAATGGAAACCGATGTGGCCCCTAAGGGAAGAATACCCTTTGGAATATCTACATTGGCGGTTACCTGACTGGCAGCAACATCCCCATCGTTCTGAATTTCTACCGTAAGCAATTGGGGACTGAATTCATCAACCCCCTCTTTGCTAGTTCCCATCTGCACGAAACGTAGGGTCGCAGCTCGGGGATTAAGGGTTTTAACTGATCCATTTAGGGTCTTGATCAAATCTGATCCAGAATAAACGGCCACTCGAATCGAATTATCCCGGGTTTCGAGTCCCGATAGCGCTTGCAACGGGACATTAATCTGGTTTACTCGATTTGGTGCAAGGGGTTGAGCAAATACTTGCTGTTGCACAATTAATCCCTTCTGGCCATCATTGAGTGCCACTTCCACACGAATGTTTTCTATGAGATTTGTTTCCTTATTCGTCAGTTGAAAGGAAAGGAAAGACTTGGAGTCTGGTTTCAATACGCCATCTTCCGTATTAAGCCAAATTCGACTTTCGTCAATACGGAGATTACCCTTAGCCAGTAATCGATTCATTTCCGGAGCTGGGAAGCTTACCATCCAAGCATCTTTGGCCCCTTGAGTGCCTGAGGCTGTCCAGCCAGAAAAAAGGACACTACCGTCGTGAATCTGCAGCAGATGCAGTATTTCCTCGTCATTATCCCCGCCGTAGTCTGCCTCCCACTGCAAGTTTCCACCAGGGTCTATTTCTATCAACCGAGCGGCAAAACGAGTTGCCCCTTTTTTCTCGAGAAGCGATAAGCTTTTACCACCCAACCAGAAGTTTCCATTGTGCAGGGGCAAAAGGCATAGACCGATATCCTCTTCCCTACCCCCATAGGTGCGCTCCCACTGTTGAATTCCCCCATTGCTCAGGCGAACCAGCCAGAAATCCTGTTTACCCATACCTAGAGAATTAGTTTCCCCAAGGAACAAAACAGATCCATCTGGAAGCGTAACCAAATCGGACATAGTATCCCAAAGTTTCCCTCCAAAAAATTTCCTCCAATTTTCATTTCCGTTTCGGTCAAGGGACATAACCCAAACATCGCCGACACTTTGCCCCTCGCCTTTCCGGGTATTTCCGCCAAGGATGATGTTGCCCTTCCAGTCTGTGCACAGTTTGCGTAGTTCGCCTAATGCTGGCGCATTAAATTCCTTTTGCCAAACTGTGGCCAAATCCTCGGTGAGGTGCAGAACATAAAAAGACCCAGTGCGGGACACTGCAGCTAGGATTAACTGATTATCAGGACCCTTGGTTACAGCCAAAATGCTGGTTCCTTCGGCCAAAGGCAATGTTTTTTCAAAAACCTTGTTACCCCGGGAATCGAGGCGGTAAATCCATGGATAATCGATCCGATTATACGTAGAGGTTCCAAAAAGAAGGAGGTCTCCATTGGGGAGTTCAAGCAAATCCGATGCCGTCACCTCGTGTGGATTACCATAGGCAAATTTTGCCATGACCTTTCCAGTACTAAAATCTAAGAAATGAATGGTTCCTGACCGTTTACCACCTTCAGAACTGGTACTATTACCTAGGATGGCAATCTGGCCGCTGGATAGTTGGATTGCTTTAACAAATTTTTCCTCTCCCCTACCGCCGTCTTTAAGCTCCCAGCCTATCTGTACAGGCTGACCCAAGGCCCAGGAAAATGAAAATAGCAATAAATAGGCAAATCGATTTCCCATACTTCTAAATTACTCCAATTCGAAGAATTAAAGGAATAATTGCCCCCGAATGCCTAGTTATGGCTCGGAATTGCATCCGAGCCGGATCAAAGCGAATTTCTGAAGGCGGAATCTGATGCGAACCCAGGATATCTGAAACATTACGATAGATATCTGTACGGTTTTTACCTGCAAGATGCTCTTTTAGGTATAGTAGGAATGGGGGCTGAATTTTTTTCTCAGAAAACAGGATTAGGAGATATTCCTGACCTGGATGCACCAGTTTTAAAACACTAAAAACGTCGGGGATATGAACTATTCCTCCCTGAAAAGGAGAAAGTCCGGATTGATAAATCCCTTTAAATTTTTCGTTAAAAGCCTCATTTTTAGGCCAGTGTACCTCCACCTTATCCACAGGATCTAAACTTAGGACATAGAGATAACCATTGGCAAATTCGGGCGTGACCTGCAGTTGGAAACGGTCGCCGGTTTGCCATGTTTGCCCGATTAAGTCGTAGATATTTTTCTGGCCACTCACTGTGGCTTCTTCAAAGCGAGGCTCCCCATAAGTATTAAACTGTCCCGTGAAACGCATAAAGTCAAATTTGCCGGCAATTTCTCGCAGGGGGGCTGCTTCTGGTAGTGGATCAGAGACAGGCTGATTCGAAGCAGAAACCACAGGGGAGGTCCTGGCAGCAGAAGGAACTGGAGCACTGACTATCGGAGAATTCCCCCCAACATAGAGGATATATCCATACTTGCAGAACTTTGCAAATTCCCCATATTTAACCCAAATAAGACCATTCTTGCCCCATTTCGGCCCCCAACTATTGAAGAGACGGAAAGCCCCCACTTGATCATCGTAACCGACAACCACCATGGCGTGACCGCCTGCATAAGTGGTATCACCCAGGTCGGGATGCCAAAATGCAGCATCTTCCAACTTGGTGAAATTATTTCGGATACGCATGCCCACAACCACTGGTTTTTTCTGGGCAAGGGCTTGCTTGACCTTACTTGTTTTATCTAGACCTTCTCCTTCATTTTCAAATAATGCGGCATAGTCGCTAATGCGATAATCGGCTGCGTTACGCTGAAGAGAAGCCGTCACGGGTTGTTCACAGTCATCGAGATTTTTATCGTAGTACTTAGCCAGGCAATCCCCTTGCTGTTGTAGGAATACTAAGGCATCGGATATCCTAGCCCCCCGGTTGCAATCGCCAATTTTTATTTGATTATATAGATATAAGGCCGAAGACGATTCATTCGTAATCATGTACTTGTCAGTCCAGCCATTGCGTATCGCCCGTTCCATAGTTAAAGCTCCATATCCTACAGACCAACCTACACAACTGAAAATGGTTCCCTGGTGACGTGGAATGGGGGTGTAGATGGATAAATCCATTGAGGAAGGCAGAGATTTTCCTCCTTGCTGCATGGAAACCAAGGGTTGCTTGGCGTAGTTGTCGTCATCAAATTCCAATCCCGTGGGATAGTCTTGAGCATACATGGGCAATGCAACCCACACCCATCCGAGTATCGCAATTAGAGCCCTGGATTTCACGCCGTTAATTGATTTTTCCGATTGGTTTTTTGACCAGCGTGTCTTTGACTAGAGGTGGCGTAGCAAAAGGATCTGGCGCTTTAGGCTTGGTTGCGGCAGGAGTAGAAACTGAGGGTTTTTTCTGCCCTGAACCATCCACATTAACTGGAGGGGAAACCGTAGCATTGTTTTCCCACCAGTTAGGCGATGGTTGTCGCAAGGAGTCTTGGGGCATACCACCAGTTTGCGTAGCCATAGGTGGAATCATGGCATTGGGATCATAAGGCTGGGGATTGGGAGCATAAGGGTTATACCCGCCAGTGTTATACTGGTTATTAAAATTTTGTGCATTGTTGTAGCCCGCTTCCGCCTGAATTTCCGCCCAGGTAAGAAACTTAAAAGGTGTTACCAGGTTTTTATCCAGATAAGCCTCGTCATAGCGGGATGACATCTCCCGCATCTCATTAAAATGATTAATCACTTCCGGAACCAACTTAAAAAGTTCTAGAAACAAGGCGATGACGATGCCACCATCCTCCTTTACTTGGCGAACGTCCTGCAGCGGTTGTTGGAAATTCTCTGCGTAAAACTGGGCTAATTCACGGAAATTCAATTCCAGGGATCTGGCATAATCCTTTGGGAACTCTACGATGTACTTCAGTTTCTTTTTATTCATGAAGTCCATCTTCATGTTCTCCAATTCCTGGTTGAATCGGTCAGCTGTGCGTTCGTAACCACTTTTTACCTTTTGAATATCAGCAGGTTTGTAGTTATTCATTTCCGACTTAAAAGCAGATACACTGTTCTCTGCTTCCCGTTTTAAGTCCTTGAATTTTATCATTACCTGGGACTGGACAAATTTTCGCATGGCTGGATCCAGCGTTCTATTAACCTGGGCTGGTGCCTGAGCGCCTAAAGACCAAATTCCTGACAAAATCAATATGGGAATCATCCACTTTTTCATGGGATTAAGTTTAGTAGGTTCAATATTGAATTTCATCCCAAGATTTGAACTTATTGGGTGTAACCAATTTTTCCTCGAGATAGCTATCTCCGAATTTCTTGACGGAGGCGTTCAATTCTGTGATACCACTAACCAATCCGGGTACGAGTTTGGTTAATTCAGCAATCAATGAAAGCAATGAATTCCCATCTATGGAAGCATCAGTTACATCCTGAATAGTCAGCTGTAAATTGCTCTGGTAAAATGAGGTTAAATCATTGACGTCTGAGGTAAGTGTATTGGTATAATCCTCAGGAAAATCCTGGATATACTTCAGTTTCCGTTCATTCAAGAAATCTGCCTTAATATCTAACAGCTGATTATTGAATTTATCGGCTGTTTTCTGATAGGCGATTTTGACGCTATTTATATCGGCTGCGTTATATTTCTGTTTATTTTCTTTAAAGGTCAATACCATATTTTCGGACTCTAGCTTTAAATCCTTGAATTTACGCATGAAGGGAGTTTCGGTAAATGATCGAAGGGCGGCATCCATTTTTTCCCTTTTTTGAGAAAATCCCGATACGGAAACAAGAAGTCCCAAGACTAGCACTAAAGAATGCATCATGGTTTTCATAAGTAATGGTTTAACGATGAAAATATTTCGCAACGCGCAACTTTTGCAAAAGTGCGGATGCTTCGTTGGCGTATAAAAATGTTTTATCCCCAGCCAAACGTTCCAGGGTTTTTTGATTGGCAATGGTCCATTGATTATTGCCAAGGCTACAAAGTAATAACCCATATTCCCCTTGTTCCTTGACGCCGCGCTGTTGGGTAGTGGTAGCCAGATAAAAGGCCTTCTGCGATTGGTTAAGTTTGCCGACCTGGAAAAAGGCTTTACCAACAAGGAGTTGGGCCATAGCATACCGGTCATCGTCTGGGGTAACTCCAGCAAGTATTCCAGCAGCTGATTCTATATCATTAATCGCTATAAACTTACCAGCTTGAGCTAATAAATCACCTTCATAGGACCCATTACCCCGCATTTCAGTAGGACTCATGCCAAATGAGGTAGATAAATTATTATAGGCAAACTGCTGCTTTAAGATAAAAAAGGTAGAAAACCCAATAAGCAAAGACACTGAAGCAGCTAAGGCGAGATATCGTCGTAGAGGTTTTATTTTTCTCACCACTGTTGCAGTGGCACCTGGAGCTGGAAAGGACGCTAGCATTTCTTTCAAATCCTTAGAAATTTTTGCTTCCAGCAATGCGTGGGCTACCATGTGTTTGCGGTATTCCTGAAGAAGCTCCGGCGAGTCGCGAATGGCAGCTTCAAAGGATGTTTTTTCATCCCCGGATAACTCTCGATTGGCGAGCGCCATAAATTTTTCAGCGTAATCAGAAGGTTTCATAGGTTAATGCTTTTAAGATTTTCGGCCAGCGAGGATGAATTTTCCACTATTTGAAGCAATTTCTGGTAACACCTGAACTTGTGCTTTCGGGCATTATCACCCGAGGGTAAACCCAATTCTTCGGCAATTTCATTCATGGAGAAAGAAAGTTTCCACATGGATAAAATTTTGCTACAGTTTTCACCCAAGGACTGAAAAAGGCTATCCAACAGCAGTTGCCCTTCCGCACTTACCAAGCTATCTAATGGATTTTCCACAGCAGCCCGGTCGTAAGGTGTAAAATCCTCCTTGAGATCGATTTTCAGGTTTTTCCGGTGCTGATTGGCCCACAGAAAGCGGCAAATGCCAAAAAGATAACCCTCTAGAGAACCCTGGTCTTCGTAGTTATCCTCCCTTATTTTTCGGTCAAGTGTGATGATACCCTCATGATAAATATCACGGGCATCTTCATCATTTCCACCATGTTGGATAACCATTTGTCGAATCTTTGGGTATAGCCCTGTAGCGTTATACAGGTGTGAAAGTGCTTGCTCTCGTTGTTTTCCGCCAGATCGGATACCGGCGGCCAAAGTAACAAGCTTGGAAGCATCGTCCATAGGAAATATGTTTAATATTCCAAAATCGTTCCTTCAAAATTAATGGTTTCCGAAAACCGATGAAATATATTGGGTTCTTTGTTCGGATCTTTACGTAATTACATCATGAAAAGGTTTCACCTTTTTTTTCTCCTTTGGGGAAGTATCGTTGCCTGTAAATCTGAAAGGAACGAGCCATTGCCCTATCAATGTAAAAATTACATTGAGTGCTTAACTCGAGCAGAAGAAGCCTACGATAATCAACAACCAGATTCCCTGCTAGGTTATCTAACTAGAATAAGGCATGTGTTTAACGTGCCACCCTCGGATTTGGATTCTTTTCAGATTGGACTCGCATCGACACTTTGGGGGTTTTATTATGATGATCATCAAGAACCGGATTCCGCCATTTATTACCACCAGGTAGCATTTCTCGAAAAAGCTGCAAAATTGGGTGTTGACCATCCACAGGTCGCAAAATCACTAAATAACTTGGCTTTAATTTGGCAACAAATAGGAAAAATGGATATTGCTTTAGTGTATTTCAAGGAAGCCTTTCGCAGAGTAGATGGCAAAAATGGCTATATCCAGGATCAGTACAGATATCTCATCAATATAGCCAATCAGGCCTATTTACGTAACAGGCCCTACGAATCCTTGCAGTTGCTAAAAAAAGCAAGTACCCTACCCCTTCAGGATAATTATTCATTACTGGGGGCTCTTGGGAATACATATATGGCTTTGCATCAATGGGAAAATGCTGTAAATGTCTTATCCTTGGCCTTGGAGTCCAAAACCCTAAAGCCTAACAAGCGAGCAACCCTGTCCGATAATTTGGGAAATGCATGGGCCAAAATGCATAACCACGATAGTGCATTAGTATATCACCAACAAGCACTCCTCCTTCGAAAAAGGATACCAGGGATTCCATGGAATGAGTTGGGAAATTCTTATGCCAACTTAGGAGCCACCTTCCTAGAGATACTTGACTATCCCCAAGCTTTGTGGCATTTAGAAAAGGCTTTATCATGCTTCAAATCGTCTGGTATTTACCTAAGTGAAGCTGAAGCTGTTGTATGGGAAAATCTTGGCCGCTATTATTTAGACCAAACATCCATCCCTGAATCTTATCATGCCTATCAAATGGCTTTATCTATCCGGGATTCCCTCCCGGAGATTCCCCAGGATGAACGTGCCCGTTGCCACTTTAAGTTATCCATGTTGGCCATGATGCCCCCCATGCGTGATACCATAAAGGGACTATATCACCTTGAAATGGCTACTAATCTGGCCACCTACCAATTACTTCCTGATATGCTGATCTTTAAAGCTTCCATTGCCACCTCTTCCCACCGTAAGCACCTTGCTGGTCAAGCTTTAAATGATGCTTGGAGTATACTTAAACTCCATGAAAATGTTGAATCTGCCAATTATATCGAAACGTTACTCGGGTTAGCCGAAGGTTATCTCCAACTTCACGACACTCGGCAAGCAAATAACCATCTGATTTCTTGTCGACAACTTTTGGATTGGAAAAAGATTAAGAACAGTCCAAATTGGTATCGCCTTTATGCAAGAACAAACCTGTTGGCAGTTATCCATCTACGAATACTAAATCAATCAGCTAGTGCAAGTAACCTAGCTTTCCAAACCTATCAGGATATCCAATTAAAGCTTAATAAGGCGTCATGGGCAATCAATGACCGTATTCTTGCTATGTATAAACTCCGATTAGGACAAGAATACCTCCTTTCCTTAACCGAACCAAAGCTTGCTGAGGCCATAGGATTCCCCTTTAGCAAAACTGCCATACCCAAAACAGGAAAACACACCTTATTTATAAGGTATACCATTGCTGACCATAAACTAATCATTTGGCAAAAATGGGGAAATAAAGTCGAGACAACTATTAAAGAAATAGGGTTCTCTCTGGAAAAGGAAATACTTAGTATTCACCATGCACTCCGGGAAATGGCAAGGGCTGGAAGCAAATCACGGAATAATTACCAGGAGATTTTAACCCAAAAACTAAATGGGATGAGTCTTCTTTTGCTTCCAAAAAAATTGCCTGCCGGCATTAAGGAGATTCAGATTATGCCTGACCAAATTTTGGAAATGTTACCTTTTGAGCTCCTTAACTTGCCGTTTCAAGAAGGATTTCTGATTGATTCTTTTCCGGTATCTTATGTTTTTCCGGTTTTGGAAAAAAAGAGGAGCCCTACCCCACTTCGCAATCGCGTAATAGGCTATTCGCCAGGATTCAAGAATGACCGCCGTGGCTATTCGCCTTTGCGATACAGTAATAGGGAACTCGATGGTATTGCCCATTATTTCCCGATATGGAAAGTTCGGAATTTTCGTGCTACATCGAGTCATTTTCGACAGTATGCCAACAAGTACCGATTCATTCATCTAGCCACCCATGGCGATCCGGATCTCGAGGCTATTTCTGGTGGAACCTTACTTTTTCATGAAGGACCTAGAAAGGCTGAAGATGGACAACTACGAGTATCAGAAATTAGGAAGATGAACCTGCGCCCTGAACTCGTGGTCTTGTCAGCCTGTGAGGCTTCTTTGGGCAACTACCTGCCAGGAAGGGGAATGAACAGCTTAGCGCGGGCTTTTTTGGAAAGCGGAGCGAAATCCGTAGTTACCAGCCTCTGGCAGGTTGATGACCAACAAACGGCAACATTCATGGGCCATTTTTACGCAGAGGTTGCTGCTGGAAAGTCAAAAAACAATGCGCTTCGAGATGCTAAGTTAAGAATGCGCCAAAAAGACCCGTATTTCTGGGCTCCTTTTGTCCTTTTGGGAGATACCCGGAGAATCAGGTAATTAACCAAGGACAAGAATAGCCTTTAATGAACGTACATAGTTTCCTTAACGGCTCGAACGACTTTGGCTGGATTGGGAAGGTATGCTTCAACCAGGGGTGAAGCGTAAGGTAGAGAAGTGTCCGCAGCATTTATGCGAAGAACCGGAGCGTCGAGGTAATCGAAGGCATGTCGTTGCATCTGAAAAGCAATTTCCGAAGATACACCGGCATAGGGCCATGATTCATCGATCACCACCATGCGATTAGTCTTTTTAAGGGATGTAATCAGGGTGTCAATATCCAGCGGGCGAATGGTTCTCAAGTCAATAACTTCAGCGGAAATTCCTTCCTTCTCTAATTCGGCTGCTGCATCTAGTGCAACGAAAATCATTTTATTGTAGGATACCAGGGTGACGTCAGTACCTGGTTTTCTAATGGCAGCTACACCTATAGGAGTAAGGTATTCCCCTTCAGGTACTAGTCCCTTGGTCCCATAATGCAACTCAGACTCCATAAAACAGATGGGGTCGTTATCCCGTATAGCCGATTTAAGCAACCCCTTTGCATCTGCTGGATCGACACAAGAAATTACCTTGAGGCCAGGTACATTAGCCAGCCAACTCTCAAAAGTTTGAGAGTGTTGCTGGGCCAATTGACCTGCAGACCCTGAGGGACCGCGAAAAACAATAGGACAGGAAAATTGTCCGGCAGATTGAGACAGGGTTTTGGCAGCATTATTCACAATCTGGTCAAAAGCAAGAATAGCGAAGTTCCAAGTCATGAATTCAACCACTGGACGTAAGCCGTTCATAGCAGCACCAACACCTATTCCGGCAAATCCTAATTCAGCAATTGGCGTATCAATCACCCGGCGCGGACCAAATTCGTCCAGGAGGCCTTTGCTTACTTTGTAAGCTCCATCATATTCAGCAACCTCTTCTCCCATGAGGAAGACCTTTTCATCCCGACGCATTTCTTCTGTTAGAGCCTCCCGCAAGGCATCCCGTAAAGCCAGTTCTCTATCCATCCCCTTTTTGGGGTTAAAAGTAATTCTTTCCTTCTTACGCTTCATTGGAAATATTAATTTTGCTGAGTCGTTAGAGGCTTAGAAATAAACCAAAGCATTTATGAAAAACCGAGTGATTCGTTTATTGCCTTCTTTACTGTTCACCCTATTGCTCAGTATTGGGACGATGGCCTGTAATCGCGGCTATGGGTGCCCAACCAACTTTAAGTTATCCGATTTGGTTGCTCATTTAACCTTGATTTTTGGGTTCTGAGTTTCTTAACGAACAGGATTTTCCAGTACGAATCGATACCCAGGATGGCACTTCCACCTTGTATCATTCGCAAAAAGAGGTTACGTACCATTCACGTTTTGGGGCAGTTCAAGAATCTTTGCATGTATTCATAAATGCAGGATTGCTATCTGTAATCACCCATTTCCAGAGCATTCACGTTTTGGAAGTAGGCTTTGGAACAGGGTTAAATGCTTTGCTAAGTTGGAAAACGCTGGCCGACACCCAAGGTCGAAAACTTCATTATATAGGTTATGATACCCTTCCTTTACCGGAATCTTTACTCCGAGAATGTGCTTACGGTAAAGCCCTTGGTATAGATGACCAAACGACAACATCCATCTTACAATCTTCATGGAATAAAGCACATAAGTTATCCGAAAATTTCATACTGGAAAAAAAACAGGAAGATTTCTTAATTACAGCTTTGCCAGAAAATACCTATCACTTAGTTTATTTTGACGCCTTTTCCCCAGCAACTCAGGCTGAAATGTGGACCCTCGAGATTTTTAAAAAAATTTTTTCAGCCATGATATCAGGAGGTGTGTTGGTAACCTACTGCGCGAAGGGAGCAGTTAAGCGAAATTTGGAGAATGCTGGATTCACTATCGAAAGCCTACCTGGTCCACCGGGAAAAAGGGAGATGACAAGGGCACGGAAAAACACCATTAGTTAAGGGAATTTTGCTTCCCATCAGCACAGAATAAACGAAACGAAACCTCATTAAATTGACGAGCTGCTTCTTCCGGGGTATTAAACATGCCGAGATGTTTAGATTTCCCATTTACAGAAATGACTGCCCGGTATTTTCGATGCTCTTTATAAACCCCCGTATAGCCCGTGCTGCTAACCGTTTTCCGGTTCCTACTGGCGGCGGACCGACTTCGGTATATTAGGTTTTCCAACCGACATTCTAGTTTATCCCCATTGATGAATCCAACAAATTGCTTGTCAGCAGTTTTTTCTTTCCCCTATAAACTTTTCAGCTAATAGTTTGTGCAGATAAATCGTGTATGTCTTGTAAACAGAGGGGGAAATCTTCCCTGTTTTCTGAAAAAAGACATACCCGCTGGACTGCAGTCGGAGATTTTGCGCCACTCAAAGAGACAGCATCGTTTCATCCTTTTGGAGAAAATCATACCCTTTGATGTCCAAGAGGACCTGGTATTCCCCGTTTTTAAGCTGGATCCGGTAAGTTTCCATAACTTTCCGAATGATTTCGGGAATTTTTTTCGCTTCAAAATAAGTAATGAATTTTTCTGGAAGAACTATGGGAAATGAAACATCCTAACTATGCGCAATATATTTTGCGTAGTTTGGAACTGGCCCAACTTGGAGAAGGTTTTGTCTCTCCCAATCCTAGGGTTGGTGCGCTTTTAGTTGAAGGGGACGAGATCATAGGAGAAGGTTTTCATCGTCAATTCGGGGGGTCCCATGCAGAGGTTATGGCCATTGCTTCAGTCAAAGCCGCAAACAGACACAGAATTCATAGAGCGACTCTTTATGTATCCCTAGAGCCTTGCAATTTTTGGGGGAAAACTCCTCCCTGTACAAAACTTATCCAACAACATGGGATTCGCAAGGTTGTCCTCTCTGCTATGGACGCTACGCCCCAAGTCAATGGTATGGGAGTGCGCCAACTTCGTGAAGAAGGAATAGAAGTCATCACAGGGGTGCACGAAAAACGCGGGAACGACCTTGTTCGACAACGCACAGTCTATGTTGAGGAAGGCAGACCCTATACCATCCTTAAACTTGTCCTATCATCAGATGGTTACTTCGCACCGGCTACAGCAGGACCTTTTTGGTTGAGTGATGCGCCAACTGCCAGACTTACCCATCTTTGGCGACACAGGACAGACGCCATTTTGGTAGGGACTAAAACAGCCATAGTGGATAACCCAATGCTTGATAACCGCTATTTCAAAGGAAAATCACCTGCACGTTTTGTCCTCGACAAAGGTCGTTCCCTTTCAGACGGCCTTAAAATGTTTAATCCACCCTTCCCTTCCAGACGAATAACTTCGCTCCCAGAGAATTCAGAAGATATTTTGGTGGAAACGGATAGCCAAGGAAACCTCCCCATACCTGAAATCTGTAAAAGTATTTTTGCACTTGGACTTGGTTCTTTGTTGGTTGAAGGCGGTGGGCGTTTGATTAATTCCTTTCTGCAAACAGCCTACTGGGATGAACTTCGGCTAATACGAACATCAAAGCTTCTTGGTTACGGAAAGCAGTTCGATTTCCCCTTGCCTGCCCCAGACAAAAAATTTATCCTGGGCAAAGATTTTATTGAGGTTTATCTAAGGGAAAAGGCGAATAAGCCATAAGAAACCCATAATCACCAGAAAGGATATGAAAATGAGTAATAGCATTCTGGTGCCGTAATGGGGTGATGGCTCGATATTTCTCCGAAATTTGGCCATGATTTTTAGACAAAGTTAAAAGGTTATAGGGGCATGATGGCTGTTGGGATTACCGGAGGAATGGGAAGTGGCAAATCGCTTGTTTGTCGGATAGTAAACATGCTGGGGATACCTATTTACGATGCTGATGAACATGCAAAGCGAATAATGGTTACCGATGCTTTGCTTAAAAAGCATATCACAGGATTACTTGGCACTCTGGCATATCGAGAAGACGGACAACTAAATCGCACCTACATTAGTGAAATCGTATTTACGAATCCAGATCTACTTACCAAATTAAACGCCTTGGTTCATCCCGCAGTCTACAGGGATGCTGAGCGATGGCAAAATGCCCTTCCCTCCCAAACACCTTACTTTTTAAGGGAGTCTGCCCTGCTTTTTGAAACGGGGTTTTATAAAAATATGGATTTTAATATCCTTGTAACAGCCCCGGAAGCCTTGCGCATTCGCCGTATTGTGGCAAGAGTAGGTATGTCAGAGAAAGCCATCAAACAACGATTCGCCAGGCAGTGGACAGATGAAGAAAAGGAACCTTTGGCAGATGCCATTCTTAGAAACGACGGGGGTTTCTCCTTGATCCAACAGGTATGGCAACTGCATCAGCAGCTTATCCGCCTGGCTTTAACACGGATTGATAAGCTTCCAAGCATTCGGCCACAGCCTTCCGATGATCAATAATCGGTTCTGGATATGCCGAAGAACCATATTCAGGTACCCATTGTCTGACATACACCAACTTAGGATCAAACCGCTCCAGTTGGGCCTGAGGACTAAAAATTCGGAAATAAGGAGCAGCATCGGTGCCACAACCAGCTGCCCACTGCCATCCCCCGTTATTGCTCGCTAACTCAAAATCTAGGAGTTTTTCTGCAAACCAGGCTTCACCCCATCGCCAATCAGTTAATAAATGTTTGGTCAGAAAACTGGCAGTAAGCATCCGAACACGATTATGCATAAACCCGGTTGCAGCTAATTCCCGCATTCCAGCATCCACCAAAGGGAATCCCGTTGTCCCTGTTTTCCACCTTTCAAAGTAGTCCAAGCGATTTTTCCAGGGAATTTGGTCATAAATTCTCCGAAAACTTTCCCGTTCCACATGGGGAAAATTGGCAAGTATCTGGGCGTAGAAATCTCGCCAGATTAGTTCATTAAAAAAGGTACCATCTAGTGCCTGAACCTCTCGCGCCAATTCCCGAATACCCAAGGTGCCAAAGCGCAGATGAATACCTAATCGGCTAGTTCCAGACTGGGAAGGAAAATTCCGGTCATTACTGTACCGACTGACCAAATCGCGATTAATATGGCATGAGGGTATGTTTATCCCTGAACGAGAAAATCCAAGATTATCCAAACTGGGCATTTTCCAGGTGCCATTTGGACGGTACAATTTTCCAGGTAATAAAGAGCCAGAAGGAAAGGACCTCAATCCTACTGAATCCTGCTGTCCCAACTTTTCCTTCCATGCCTTGCTATAAGGCGTAAATACCGTGTAAGGTGTACCTGCGCCTTTGGAAACAACCTCTTTTTCTTCAAATATGACATGATCTTTGAATGAAAGAAAAGCAACTCCGCGGTGTCGACATAATTCGGCTACCTCTGCATCTCGAGCCTTGGCATATCCTTCATAGTCTTTATTCAAAAATATTTCTCGGACTGAAAGGGTCTCCATGAGTTGCGACAAGACAACCGCTGGAACACCATGCATCACCAAAAGCGTTCCTCCCAGCGCCTCTAACTCCAACTTTAAAGTGGCGATACGGTCATGGAGGTAGGTAACCCTTGCATCATAGTTATCCTCCAATTTATCCAGGATAGTTGTATCGAATATAAAAATGGGTAAAACAGGGTGGGATGATTTAAGAGCCTGATACAAACCGTGATTGTCACCAAGGCGCAAATCCCTACGAAACCAGTAAAGAGTTACCCCTTCCATACCCATTTTTTTCAAACGAGTTGCACAAATTGTTTGGCAAAAGGTCCCAGAACTGTACCCTTAACCTTCGCTTCCGCTTCAACCCGATACTCAGAATGAACCCTGTTCCATTTTTTTGCTAAGCCTGCTACACCTTTATAAAGAAAGTTCTTACGTGAAAAATCATCAATCGGTGAAGTCATTAACTGAAAAGAAAAAGCAAAAGCAATTTCAGCAGGCATATTGGGAGAAACATGTAAATTTTTTTCCATTAGAAAGGTACCTAGGACATATTCGTCCACCAATCTATTTTGACCTCTTCCCCTGCCATAACGCTCTACCAACCTAACCGATACTTGATTAATTTCCTGAGGGGTTTGACTTAAAAGAACCAAGGTACCAGCAAATAGTCCATCTCGGGCGCGTGTTACTTTTGGAAGGACTAATTCCAGTTTCACGCCCTCGATACCCAACCAGTTCTTTACTCGATCAATCATGCCTTTGTACAACTTGGGGAAAGCCCATAAGCCTACGGAGTCGAAATGATTGCAATTTTTGGATAAAATGGTTCCTTACAGCAAAACAATTATCCACTAAGGTGTCGACAAAAAGTGTTTCGCCATGGACTTCACCACTTGAAATCATTGATGACCAGGTATCCATTGGCAAAGTCTTCCATTCACCATTGATCATTCCAGTAAGGAGAAAACGGTTAAACAAATCCAAGCCGAGATTACGCTCTACTTTTCTAAAAAATGCAATGCTTTTGTCCACAGAACAACCAGAAACCATTTGGTTGGATTCATCTGCAACAAGAACGATAATTCTTGAAAGGACAATGTGCCATTCGGCACGCAAAAGTGTCCCGTGGCTATCCCAAGTTGAGCAAAATGTAGCCAGTTCTTTTTCAAGCAAAGCCTGTTCATTGGGTTCAAAAATCCTATTGGATGTATAACACCATACTCTGGCATCAGCCATTATGTCCTTACCTACTTGGATTAAAGGAATAGAGAGCGTATGATTTTCCATTAGGCCATTTGCTTAACAATTAGCTCTGACAAATCGAAAACCATATTGTCGGGCATTCCTTCCTGGCTTTTGAGTCCATCTTGGAGCATGGTAATGCAGAAAGGGCAATTCGCTGCAACAATGGCTGCACCGGAATCCCCTATTTCCCTAGCACGAGCTTGGTTTATCCTTTCCTTTCCTTTTTCATCTTCTTTCCACATTTGGGCTCCTCCTGCACCGCAACAAAGACCTTGCACTCTGCTGCGTTTGAGTTCTACAAGGTCTAAATCCAAGGACTCAAGAATTTCCCGTGGAGCGTCATACACCCCGTTGACTCTACCCAAGTAGCAAGAGTCGTGATAGGTTATTTTTTTGCCTTGGAAGGAGCCTCCACCTTGTAAACGAAGCCTTCCTTCCTGGATTAGGGAATGAAGAAACGACGTATGATGAATCACTTCGTAGTGACCACCCAATTCGGGGTACTCATTCTTTAGGGTATTGAAACAATGGGGGCAAGCAGTTACTATCCGTCGAATACCATAGCCGTTCAGCGTATTGATATTTTGTAGTGCCAGCATTTGGAAAAGAAACTCATTACCTGCCCTTCGGGCGGGATCACCGGTACATTTTTCCTCATCCCCTAAAATGGCGAAGGAAATTCCTATTTTATGGAGTATTTGACAAAAAGCCAGCGTAATACGTTGAGCGCGGGCATCATAACTACCTGCACATCCAACCCAGAAGAGAACTTCAGGCGATTTTCCTTGATCCAGGTATTCGGACAAAAGTGGTACGGACGGCGATTCCATAGCTTGGTAATCAAGACAATTAAAACCTAGCATTCTGACGCCAGGCACTTCGGTTTGTAGAAAGAGACCAGGCTGCTTGATTATTTTCTAGGCTATTGAAAAGGGGCAACCAATCTGGTGGTCCTTCCGACAAGGTAAGGATTTCATAACGTCGCAATTGAATAATTGGTTCCACCGGATTAATCATAACAGGACAAGCTTCAACGCAAGCATTGCAGGTGGTACAGGCATGAATTTCTTCAGGAGTTATTAAATCGAAAAGCGACTTATCGTCTGAAAAATTCGACGATGTAAGCGGCAAGTTTTTGTCTCGGCAATAGATAACATCCCCTCCAGCTAGTTTTTTTCCAACCTCTTCGGTCCTGTCTCGAATATCCATCATAATTTTCCGGGGGGAGAGTTTTTTTCCAGTTAGATTAGCAGGACAGACATCGGTACACCTGCCACATTCGGTGCAAGTATAAGCATCCATCAAGTTTTTCCAAGTGAGTTGCATCACATCGCTGCTCCCAAAATCTTCTAAAGGCTCAGACCCGGATTCACTTTCTGACAATCCAAGCATAGATCGAACTTCATTAGAAATAGCGGGTATATTTTCTAGTTTTCCCCTAGGACGGGTATCAGCAAAATAGGTATTGATAAAAGCCATTAGGATATGCAAGTGTTTAGAATAGGCCAGGTATCCGAGGAAAACGAATACCACAAGAATATGGCCCCACCACCCCACCCTTTCAAGAACAAGCAGGATTTGAGGGGATAAAGGTTGCATGATGGGCAAGAGATATCGGCTAAGAACGAATGGATAGCTATTGGAATTTAATGCGTTATCCGCACTGTTCATCAAGAATATGAAGAAGATAAGAACGATTTCAAGTAGTAGAATGAGTTGAGCATCTAAGGTAGGCCAGCCCCGAAGTTCGGGACTCTGCAACCGGGGAATGGCCAGTATCTTCCTACGCACCAAAAAAACTATTGTGCCCACCAAGGCAAGTAGGGAAAGAATTTCGATAGTCCCAATAAGGAAAAAATAGAATGGACCTAAGACAGGGCGGAAAAAACGATGAGAGCCGGTTAACCCATCGACCAGAATTTCCAACAATTCTACCTGAGTTAAGAGAAATGCAACATAGATAAACAGATGAAAAATGCCTGGTACCCATTGCTTAAACATTTTCTTTTGCCCAAAAGCGATAAGCAACACATTCCAGCATCGTTCCTTAAACGATGAGACAGGCTCCCAAGCCTTCCCCATTTGGATATTCCTGAAAATGGTCTTGAATTGAAGAAAACAATATCCGATTGTCCCAAAGAAGAGAATAGCAAAAAGAACCTTAGCAAGCATCCTGCTTTTTACCTTAAAGGTAATTGTTTTACCTTTAGACCTGCAACAACAGGTCATGAAGATCTTGAATACTCTCCAGGTTACGCGCAAAGTAAAACGCCTGGCGATAGCTATACACTCCCGGCACCTAAATGATAATAAACTCTATTTAGCAGGAATAAATCGGAAAGGATATCAATTGGCCCAACTTCTTCTGGATGAACTCCAAACATTTAGCTCCCGGGAAGTCATATTAATTTCCCTAAACTTGAATCCAGCTTCCCCTTTGGATCCACCTGTTATGCTATCTATCGATGTTCGAGAAATTACAGGCAACCCAGTTGTTATTGTGGACGATGTTGCGAATACGGGAAGAACGCTTTTCTATGCTTGTAGGCCTTTTATGGATGTACTTCCTTCAAGCATCGAAACAGCTGCCTTGGTTGACCGACAACATAAGTCATACCCAATACATGTGGATTATGTGGGGTTATCCCTCGCAACCACCCTTCACGATAACATCGAGGTCAACTTCTTACCAGGACAATCTGCTGAGGCTTTTCTAGGATAATCTAAACCCTTATTTTTTCCCGGGAACCTGTTTCTTTTGCTGCTCAGCCAGTTTGCGTTGTTCATCGAGTACTTTCTGCAATCGTTCTTGAAAGCCACCTGGTTTTTTGGGCTTTTTCTTGTGTGCCTCCATCTGTGCCAAAATCTTTCCTTCGTCAATAAGGAAAGCTTTAGTTGCCATGGTTTGACCAATATTCAGGACGTTACTAAAAAGGAGGTAAGCTGTTAACCCGGAGGCATAGCCGTTAAAAAAGCCCAAAAAGAGGACAGGCATTACATATTGCATCCACTTCATCGCCGGGTTGGCGGAGAAGTCCATGTTCTTAGAATTGTAGTAAGTAAATGCAAGCGTTGAAATAACCCATAGGATCGTAAAAAGGCTTATATGGCTTCCAAAACCAAAAGGTATTGTAAAAGGTAGTTGCACCCACTCGTCATACGAAGATAAATCGTTAGCCCATAAAAATGGCGCCTGCCTAAACTCAATGGCAGCTGGAAAAAACCGATAAAGAGCAAACCATATAGGCATTTGCAGCAGCATCGGCATACACCCACCCAAAGGATTGACTCCAAATTCACGATACAGTTTCATGGACTCCATCTGAATAGTAGAGGTATCGTCTTTATGTTTTTCCTTAAGTTTATCAATCTGTGGTCTCAGTGCTGTCATCTTACTCTGAGAGTAAATCATCCGGTAAGTAAGGTAGAATAGCGAGAGCTTTACAAGGAATGTAAGGGCCAGAATGACAATGCCTTTGTTATCAATGAACAGTGATATCCAATTAAACACGGGTCTGATAACCCAACGGTTGATGGTTCCAAAAAACGAGGAACCAAAAGCGATAATGTCTTCCAAATTATTCCCCAGAGCATAGAGTCTATCAAATTCATTGGGCCCGATATACAGGTTCATATGGAAGGCAGGAGCATCTACCTGAAAAGGCACTGCAATTTCAGCATCCATCTTCTTGAGTGCAGGATCGGAGTCCTCCAAAAAAGTAGTTACCATGTTAGCCCCACGAAAGGATTCAGATGCCAGCAGGCTGGCATTGAAAAATTGCTGGGTATAAGAGACCCATTGTATGTCGGTATTGGTCTTCTGTTGAGCATCTGAACCGGTACAAGAACAATGTGCAGGTGTTTCTTTTCCAGCCTTGTAGTAAATGGCCGAGTAGTTCTTTTCGTAGTTAACTGCCTTTTCCAGTTTGTCCAGGTAATTGATCCAGCGAAGCGTTAGCATTTTTTCTCCCGGACGAAGTATTTCCCCCAAATTTTCTGTTCGAATGCTGTGGTCAAGAAGGTAATTAGCTGGGGAAAGCGTGTAGGATTTTTCAAAATAGCCACCATTAGATGCGTATGCTCTAAAGCGAACCGTATTTCCCTCCAGTGATCCCGTAAAATAAAGGTCCTTGGTTAGCACATAACTTTTAGCAGCTGATCGAACGGGGAGTGCGTAATAAAAACGATCGCGTGGATCTGAAAAAAGGCGAAGAGGTACTTTCCTGTCTTTGCGATCAGGACCTTGGACAATTTTGTACTGTCCCTTAACCAAAGCTTCCCGTATGATTCCCCCTTTGCTGCGGAAGGTTATTTTGATTAAATCGTTTTCAAGCACGTATTCGGAGGAGGTACCACGCGCTGCAGGAGCAAAGGCCCCAAAACGATTTGCTAGTTCTTCAGGTTTTTCCACACGTGGCAAAGGAACAGGTACTATCTTTTCTTTCTCTAGTGCCAATTCCCTGCGCACCCTAGTCAGGGAATCTTCTCGAATCTGTTGCAAGGCCAGTTCTTCGCGTGAAGGCGCCGTAACGGCCTGCCAAAGCACGAATAATCCGAAAATCAGTAATAATCCAAGTTGGGTATTTTTGTCCATCCTCCCCTTCGTTTTAACAGGATTGAAATAGCGGCGCAAAGGTACAAATTGCATCCAAATGGTAAAGATGAGGGAAACCTTATATTTGCCACAAACCAAGGTGAACCATGTTTGAAAATTTAAGCGAAAAACTAGAAGGGGCTTTTCGGCTCTTAAAAGGTGAAAATCGACTGACAGAAATAAATATAGCCCAGTCCATTAAAGAGATTCGCAGGGCACTGGTCGCTGCCGACGTTAATTACAAGATTGCCAAAGATTTTACCGACAAAGTAAAGGATAAGGCACTGGGGACCGGAAATGTTTTGCGTTCCGTAAGTCCAGGCCAGTTGTTGGTAAAAATTGTTGAGGACGAACTAACCGCCCTCATGGGTGGTCAACATGAGGGAATCCATTTATCAGGGAACCCAAGTGTCATCCTGATAGCCGGACTTCAAGGTTCAGGAAAAACCACTTTCTCTGGTAAATTGGCGCATTTTCTTAAAACAAAAAAAAGGAAGCAGCCCCTCCTTGTGGCTTGCGATGTCTATCGTCCGGCAGCTATCCAACAACTCATCGTCCTTGGTGAACAAACGGGTGTACCTGTATTCGCTGAACCCGATGTAACCGATCCGGTCCGTATTGCTCTCCGAGCCATAGAACACGCAAGAAAGGAACGTCTCGACACGGTAATTGTGGATACAGCAGGTAGACTTGCTGTCGATGGGGAGATGATGCTGGAAATTGCTGCTATACGCAAAGCCATAATACCCCAGGAAACCCTTTTCGTCGTGGATGCCATGACCGGTCAAGATGCGGTTAGTACGGCCGAAGCGTTTCATAAAACGCTTCAATACGACGGGGTGGTGTTGACCAAGCTTGACGGTGATACACGCGGTGGTGCTGCACTCTCTATCAAATATCAGGTAGGTAAACCCATAAAATTCGCCAGTAACGGAGAAAAAATTGAGGCCTTGGATCCTTTTTACCCCGATCGCATGGCGCGACGGATTTTGGGTATGGGGGATATCGTAAGCTTAGTAGAAAAAGCTCAGGAGCAGTTTGACGAAAAAGAAGTCAAGCGAATAGAAGCAAAAATCAGGAAGAACCAGTTTGATTTTAACGATTTCATGGGCCAAATCCAGCAAATAAAGAAAATGGGTGACATGAAAAGTATCATGGGTATGATTCCTGGAATGGGAAAAATGCTTAAAAATGTAGATGTAAACGATCAGGCTTTCCTCAAGGTAGAGGCTGCGATACAATCCATGACTCCCATAGAAAGAACAAATCCTGAATTGCTTAATGGAAGTCGAAAACTACGAATTGCCCGAGGCAGCGGGCAGGACATTGCTCAAATCAATGCCCTAGTCAAACAATTTGAGCAAATGCGACGTATGATGCAGCAATTTTCAAAAAATCCCTCCGCAGGTATACCCTCTTTAGGTGTTCCTGGTAGAACCAAACGTTAAAAAAAGAACCCACCCGCTTTGCCCAGGGTAGGTTCTTAGAATAACATCGCAAAATTAAACCATTACTTGCCTCCAAAAATAGTAATACTATTATCAAAAAACAAGGCTTTGGAAAAATTTTTAGTACTTAGCGGGAGAACCCTTTGAAGGGAGTGCCTTGAGGATAAAATCTCTAAGGTGGTCGTTTGATTTTTCCAGGTCTTCCCGTCTCAGGTACATCATATGACCGCTCCTATATCCCTCGAAACGCAATCTATTTTGGAATCTGCCCGAGGGGTCCAGGTTCCACATGGAGTATTTGGCATCGAAATAATTGGTGGCTCCGTCGTAGTAACCTGACTGTACCATTACCTGCAGATAAGGATTTTGGGCCATTGCCTGACGAAGATTTTCTCCGGTTTTATCTCCAGATCGATCCCAAGGGCTTACCGGGCCAAACATATTGTAACGAAGGTCGGTCTTGAACTGGAGCATTTCCTGGATGTAGTAATTTATTGCCGGTGTAAAGGAGTGTAGCCAAGAGGTAATTTCAGCATTATAATCCGGAGCTTGGCCTGCAAGACGCCTGTCAATTCCCAAGTAACGACTGTCGAGACGCCCAACCGTAAAACCTCCATGGTGACGTCGCAGGTTTTTCCAGAAAAAAGAAGGTGAGACGTCGAGATTGTTTTCGAGCACAGATGAAACATCTAGCCCTGAAAATTCGGCGTATTGCTGAGCCACCTTTAGTTTTCGGTCTTCGGACAAATAGCCACCACGGGCCAAGGCCGGCAAAAGTTCCTCTAAAGCGAAATCCTCCACCTGCGGTAAAAAATCGGCAAGGTCTTTCCCCTGAAGTTCCGGTTTCAGCAGCTTATGAAACCAAGCTGTTGCAGCATAATATGGCAGGCGTGTAGCAGCATCTACTGGTCCTTCGCGTAAGATTCCCAGATTAGTCGGGGAGACCAAAATAACCCCATTTAGATACATCCATTGGCTGTTTTGTAGTTCCAGGGAAAGACCAGAAACCCGGGTAGTCCCATAACTCTCACCGATAAGGAATTTAGGGGAAAGCCAACGATTCTTGCGTTTGACAAAAGCACTTACCCAGTCGGCCAGGTATCGAATATCCGCATTCACGCCAAAAAAGACAGCAGGTTTGGTTTCCTTGTCTATTATGCGGGAATACCCTGTGTTTACAGGGTCTACAAATACTATATCGGCTACGTCCAACACGGAAAAGGGATTATCTTGGATACCATAGGGTTGGATAGGATATCCTTCGGAATCAATTTGAAGAACTTTTGGACCCGTGTACGCGATATGCATCCAAACTGAAGCTGAGCCTGGACCTCCGTTAAAAGAAATTAGCAGAGGCCGTGGGCTTTGATCTCTAATATCTGAACGTTCGTAATAGGTATAAAAGAGAGAAGCGATAACCTTTCCACCTGCATCCCAAACAGGCTGTGTGCCTGCAGTGACATGGTATGGTATTGGTTTTCCTTTAATGGTGACCTGGCCTGAAGTCTTGACTTGGGTATCCACAGGAAGCGATACCTCCTGAGCGGAAAGAATCTGTAAGCAAAGTAGCGTTAGGAACCAAGTTTTGCGCATCTTTTTCATAACAAATGGAGTTTATAAAGGTGCCAATGTAGGAATTAAGGGTTTCATTTTTTTACTTTGCCCCCCATAAAAGACCGTTAGCGTTGGAAATACACAAATGTGCAATCATCGGCTCTGGCCCAGCTGGATACACCGCGGCAATCTACGCCGCCCGTGCAGGGCTTCAACCTATCCTGTTTACTGGTAAAGAACCCGGGGGACAATTAATGATTACCACGGATGTCGAAAACTATCCGGGCTACCCTACAGGTATCATGGGACCGGAAATGATGGAAGATTTTCGCAAGCAGGCGGAACGATTTGGTACCACCATTCGCTATGAACTTATTACCGGGGTGGATTTCAGTGGCCCACCCCATACCCTGATTACTGAGGGGGGTGAAAAAATCTATTCCCACGCCGTTATCGTTTCTACAGGTGCTAGTGCAAAATGGCTGGGCTTAGAAAGTGAAAAGCAATTTATGAACAAAGGCGTTTCGGCTTGTGCGGTCTGCGATGGCTTTTTCTTTCGGGGAATGGAGGTAGCGGTAGTCGGAGCAGGCGATACTGCCGCAGAAGAAGCCTTGTATTTAGCTAAGCTTTGCCCTAAAGTCCATCTCATTGTCCGAAGAAACGAAATGCGTGCTTCAAGAATTATGCAGGATCGGGTAAAGGGCATGGCGAATATTATCATCCATTGGAACACGGAAACGCTGGAAATCCTAGGAGAGGAAAACACCTCAGGTATCCGGGTCCGTAATAATCTTACTGGCGAAGAAAATAGAATCCCGGTAAACGGTTTTTTCGTAGCTATTGGACACCAGCCCAATACCGATTTATTTAAAGATTGGCTTCCCATGGATTCCTCTGGTTACCTTATCCCGCAACCAGGAAGTAGTCGGACAGAAATCCCTGGAGTTTTTGTGTCAGGAGATGCAGCAGACAAAGTTTACCGCCAGGCGGTTACAGCGGCTGGTACAGGCTGTATGGCTGCTCTAGATGCCGAAAGATATCTTGTTTCTGCTGGTATTTCTTGAATTCAACCGATAAAACCTGCCAGCATGGCCCATAAACCCAGTTCTAAATTTCGCCCAGGGGTGTTAACAGGTAATGACACCTCAGCATTATTGCAATACGCTAACGAAAAGGATTTTGCTCTTCCTGCGGTCAATGTCACAGGTACCGGGAGTATCAATGCTGTTTTAGAGACAGCTGCTATAGTTAATTCTCCGGTAATCATTCAATTTTCTAATGGGGGTGCTGCCTTTTACGCAGGCAAAGGGCTATCCAATGAAGGCCAACAAGCAGCAATTGCAGGTTCTATTGCCGGTGCTATGCATGTGCATACCTTGGCTAAGTTTTATGGTGTACCCGTAATCCTGCACACAGATCACTGTGCTAAGAATCTCCTTCCATGGATTGATGGGCTCCTTGAAGCTGGTGCGATGCATCTTGAAAAAACAGGTCATCCCCTATTTAGTTCCCACATGCTCGATCTATCCGAAGAAACTTTGACTGAAAATATTCATACCTGTGGAGAATACCTCAAAAAAATGGCTCCAATGGGAATGACCCTAGAAATAGAGTTAGGAGTAACAGGTGGAGAAGAAGATGGGGTAGACAACAGTGAGGTAGACAATGCCCGTTTGTACACCCAACCTGAGGAGGTTTCCCAAGCCTACGAGCATCTCATCCAGATTAGCAATCGTTTCACCGTTGCAGCGGCATTTGGAAATGTGCACGGGGTATATAAACCCGGTAATGTCCAATTGCAACCTCGCATCCTATGGAACTCCCAACAATACATACAAAAAAAATTTGGAACACCACCGAATCCGGTCAATTTTGTGTTTCATGGTGGCTCAGGCTCAAGCCGGGAAGAAATAAGGGAAGCCATTACTTACGGTGCCGTAAAGATGAACATTGACACAGACATGCAATGGGCTTTTTGGGATGGCATTCGTCAGTATGAAATGAAAAACAGAGCTTATCTGCAAGATCAAATTGGTAATCCGGAAGGATCAGATAAACCAAACAAGAAATATTATGATCCCCGGACCTGGCTTCGTGAAGGGGAAAAAGCACTAGTCAGTCGCCTGCGGGTTGCTTTTGAGGATTTAAACTGCCTGAAGCGAAACGCTTAACCTAACACCACTGTCCCCGTCTGCTCGGCAAGCTGCATTTGGATTTGCTTCAATTTTATGTGGAGTTTTATGTGTTCTGCGAATCGGACATGGGTTTCCCCTAACTCCCTAAGGGCTTTGCTATTCTCTTCGATTAGCCGCGTAATTTTTCTGAGCCTGAACCGGGCCAATGATTTGCGTGCATCGTCGACAAAATTCTCATCCGGGTGTTTTTGGGTTAAGAAAATATCCCAGCGTTTCTCCCAATTATCGCTAAAGACATAGGGAGAAAAAACAAAACCGATGGCTAAATCTTTTATTTCCTGTTGAGGATGATTTAGGAAAAAAGTAGATTCAGGGAAATCCTTTCCGTTTTGAGCCCGTTCAAGAAAAAGTTCCAAGACTTCCTTGTAGAGGGGATGATCAAATACCTCCAGAACATCCGTGACATTTTGCAAAATAAAATCGGCTACACGGATTTCCCGCTCAGGATTCATCCACTGGTTACCAGCAAGGAGAAGAATTCGAGCAATGTCACGCTCCTGAGGACTATCACCCAAGGTTAAGGATCCGCTAGGTCCTTCTGGAACCTGGATCGTAGAAGGTTCATAGAAATCAATAGCCTTGGCCGATTTTTCAAGGTCCTTGCGAAGTTGTCTATTGATTTCAAAGTTTAGGACCTCCTCATCTACTTGGAGTAAGGCCTTACACGCTTTCACAAGAGGCTCCCGTTTTATAGGACTTCGCACCTTACCAATGGTTCCAGCAATTTGGGTTATCACCCCGGACCTACGTATAGGATCATTGCCAGCTTCCTGCAGTAATTGGCGTAATTCAAATTCCACGATACTGGCAGCATGATCCCGAAGGTATTCCTGAAAGCCGTTGGCACCAGATTTACGAAGGAAGGAATCTGGGTCATCCCCCTCAGGCAAGAGCACTACGCGTACATTGAGATCCTCTTCAAGTGTAAGTCCCATACCTCGCAATGCAGCGTTTACGCCTGCAGCATCGCCATCGAATAAGAGCAATACATTGTCTGTTAGGCGCTTAATCATACGAATCTGATCTCGAGTCAGGGAGGTACCCGAGGAGGCAACGCAGGGTGCGATTCCGGCTTGCTGAAGAGCCATGACATCGGTGTAGCCCTCAGTTAAAATGCATTCATTTTCTTTTTGAATGGCACGTCGGGCCAAATGCATCCCAAAGAGCGTTTTGCTTTTCTGATAAATTTCTGTTTCCGGAGAATTGATGTACTTAGGGGTTTTCGTATTACTTGCAAGCACTCGGCCGGCAAAAGCAATGATTTTTCCCGACATATTTGAGATGGGAAACATGATGCGGCCACTAAAAAAATCCCTACCAGCACTATTTGTAAGACCTAATTGCTGCAATAATTCTAAGGAATATCCTTCTTTTATTGCTTCATCCGTAAAACCCCTGCCTGATTCCGGGGCAAATCCTATCTGGAATTGGCGAATAGTATCCTCTCTAAATTCCCTGTGTTTAAGGTAAGTAAGCCCTATTTGTTTGCCACGGTCGCTTTCCCATAGTTCCTTTTCAAAGAATTTCGCTGCAAATGCATTTACTAAATAAAGGGAATCCAACTGTTTCTGATCTTCCAATTGGGTTTCAGTTGGCGTAGTTTCATCGAGTTGAATACGATACTTCTGCGCCAAGAATCGAACGGCATCGGGAAATGTGAGGTTTTCGTGTTCCATGATGAACCCCAGGCTGTCGCCTCCTTTTCCACATCCAAAGCATTTGAAGATATTTCGAGTCGGTGAAACAGAAAAAGACGGGGTTTTTTCGTTGTGAAAAGGGCATAAGCCAATTAGGTTAGCCCCGTTCCGCTTTAGCGAAACAAAGTCTCTTACGACTTCCTCTATTTGGCAACGGTCTAAAACTTCCTGAATACTTGCCGGATGAATCATAGCATTAAGCGCATATACTTGAAGAGAAAGGGGTAACCCACACGATGCACATTAGAGATTTTGAAAAGGAGGTGAAATGCTAATTAGTTTACCAGCGTGGTCATAGGAATAAAAACCCTCTCGTGTTTTCACACCAAGTCGCCCAGCTTCCACCATTTGTTTTAATAGCCAGGCTGGAGCATACTTGGCATCTCCCATTCCCTCATGCAGTACATTTAGAATGGCCAAACA
>Ga0169931_10002659_pt1 | contig 28932 bp, 20 predicted proteins | sample Kivu_15m_20L_FD_129675 | JGI IMG/M metagenome (GOLD analysis project Ga0169931, IMG submission 129675) | Freshwater microbial communities from Lake Kivu, Western Province, Rwanda to study Microbial Dark Matter (Phase II) - Kivu_15m_20L... | ecosystem: Environmental > Aquatic > Freshwater > Lake...
AGTGGAGCGAAGGAGAGTCGAACTCCCGACCTCTTCGTTGCGAACGAAGCGCTCTACCAACTGAGCTATCGCCCCGACACACTTACCAGACCCACGAACCGGGCTGCGGGTTCACTCACACATCTTAAAGCGCACGCACACGTCGGCAAGGGGAACTTTCGCGCCGCGCGGCACTCGGCGGTCGCGTATCATCACCTTCCCGTGCCGAGGAGCTTCCCCGTGACCGTTACCGATTCCGTCGCCGACATCGCCACCCCCACCGGGCCGATGCGCACGTACTTCTACGCGCCGCACGACCCGCACCGCGCCGAACCGCGGCCCGGTCTCGTGCTGTACTCCGAAATCTTCCAGCAGACGCAACCCGTGCGCCGGCTCGCCGTCTCCTTCGCCAGCCTCGGCTACCTCGTCGCGGTGCCGGAAGTGTACCACGCGCACGAACCGCCGGGATGCGTACTCGGATACGACGACGCGGGCAAGAACCGCGGGAACGCCCTGAAAACGATCATCAGCATCGCCGAATTCGACCAAGACGCGCGAGCGGCAATCGACGCGCTGCTCGCGCACCCGACGTGCAACGGGCGCGTCGGCGCGGTCGGCATCTGCCTCGGCGGGCACCTCGCGTTCCGCGCGGCGCTGCTGCCCGAAGTGCGCGCGACCGCGTGCTTCTACCCCACCGACATTCACAGCGGCACGCTGGGGAAGGGCGGCAGCGATTCGCTCGCGCGGGCGAAAGACATTCAGGGCGAATTGCTGATGGTGTGGGGCCGGCAGGACCCGCACATCCCGGCGGCCGGGCGGCGCGCGATCTACGACGCTCTCGACGCGGCCGGGGTGTGGTTCACGTGGCACGAGTTCAACGCGGCCCACGCCTTCCTGCGCGACGAGGGCGACCGCTACGACCCGGCGACCGCCCGACTCGCCCTCGGCTTGGCCGCAGACCTGTTCGCGCGGAAGCTGTGACGCGCACTCACTCGTTCGGTTCGTCCGCTGGCCGCGAACTGCCCTTGAGGACTTTCGCCAGCACGAAGCCGACGCCCATCGTGCCGACGACGCTGCCGGCCCCCACGCACAGGCGGATCCAGTCGCGGCGCGTCGGGGGCCACGCGGGCGGTTCGGTCGCGGCGACGGGGAGCGGAACGGCCGCGGGCAGCGCGAACGGTTCCGGCGCGCCCGGCTCCGAGATCAGTTCCACGTCCACGTCCACGTCGCCGGCGGGCCGAATCGGTTGCGGCACCGGCGCGGGCTTGGGCGCGGGAACCGGGCGCACGGCCGGTGCCGGCGCGGTGCCGGGCTTCGTGGGCTTCGTGGTGCCGCTCGGCTTCGTCGGCTTCACGGCCGCCGCGGGCGCGGTGCCGGGCTTCACTGCGGGGGCCGGTGCGGTGCCGGGCTTCGGGGGCATCGTGGGCATCTCCAGATTCGATTCGCTCGCCAGCCAATCCTTGTACGCGGGCACCACCTTCGATGCGACCGCGGCCGCGCCGCCGGTGGCGAACGGCTTCAGCGCGGCGGCGGCTTCGGCGGGCGTTTGGTAGCGCGCGCCCGGGTCTTTCGCGAGCATCTTGTCCAGTACCGCCTGCAACCCCTTCGGCGCGTTCGGGGCGACCGCGGACAGCGGCGCGGGCGCTTCGGTCGCGTGCTTCACCATCTGCGTCATGATGTTCGTTTCGGGGAACGGCGGGCGCCCCGCGAGGCAGTGGTACAGCACGCACCCGGCGCTGTACACGTCGGCGCGAATGTCGGCCGTGCGCGCGTCCTTCGCCTGCTCAGGGGCGAGATAGTCGGGGGTGCCGAGCACCGAGCCTTCTTGCGTGAGCTGCGTGTCGATCGCGCCTTCGGGCGTCTCGTCGTCGAACAGTTCGCGGCCGAGGCCGATGTCGAGAATCTTGAGGGTCGCGTCCCACGTGCTGTCGCCGGTGGTGTCGCCGGTCGCGGGGCACAGCATCATGTTCGCGGGCTTCACGTCGCGGTGAACGGTGCGCCGGTCGTGCAGGTGTTGGAGGCCCTCGAGCGCCTGAACGAGCAACCGCGCGGCCTCGCCCGCCGGGAGCCGCTCGCGCCGGTCCAGCACTTCGTCCAGCGTTTCGCCTTCGAGGTACTCCATCACGATGAAGTGGACGCCGTTCCCCTCGCCCACTTGGAACGCGCGCACCACGTTCGCGTGGTCCAGTTGGGTGAGCATCCGGGCTTCGCGCTGGAACCGGCCCAGCACGTGCGGGTTCTTCGCCTTCGACGCGGGCAGCACCTTGAGCGCCACCACCTGCCCGAAGTTGTGAACGGCCTTGTACACGCCGCCCATTTGCCCCTTGCCGAGCTGTTCGAGAATCTTGTACCCGGCGATGTAGAAGCCGTCGGCGCGGCCCCGCTGCACGAGCGCCGCTTGGTACTCGGTGAGCGCCCGCTTGGCGACGAGGAACCGGCGGAACGAATCCACCCGGGTGTCCGACCCGGGGCGCTCCTCTTTCCACTTCTTGTACAGGCCGTCCACGTCCTCCGCGGGGAGCAACTTGCTCTTCACGAGGAGCGTGCAGTAGTCGGTCGCGGTGGTGACGGGGGTGGCCATTCGCGCGCTAGTGTTTGGTGTTGGGGTGTTGGGGGTTGGTGACTTCACGCGCCGCGGCGATCAGCGCCCGCGCTTCCGGGTCTTCGCCGACCGCGGCCGCGAGCGCGTCGAAGGCGGCGCGCGCCTCCGCGCCCTTGCCTTCGGCGGCCAGCGCCTTCGCGCGCTCCAGCGCCCGGGCCAACGGTTCGCGGTCCGGGGGAACCGGCGGCTTCGCGCTCGCCTCCAGTGCGCCCAAGCCGGCCGTCGCGAGCTCGACCCAGCGCGCCGCGCTCTCGATCCCGGCGAACCCGACCGTGACGCCGCGCCACGCCGCCCGCGCGCCGGCGGCGTCTCCGGCCTGTGCGAGTCGCAGGCCGCGCAGGTAGCCGCGCTCCGCGTCCGAGCGCGCTTCGACTTTAGCACCTTCGGCGACCGCGCGGCGCAATTCGCGCCGGTCCCGCACGTTTTGGCGCGCCGCCCGGACCTCGTCGGCGTATTTCGTCGGGTACTTGGTCGCCAGCGGGTCGAGGTACTTCTCCAGCGCCGTATCCCAGTCGTCCGGGTTCTCCGAAGCGAGCAGCGGTTGCGCCGCCGCGAACAGTTCGTCCGCGCTCGGCTTCGGCCACGCCAGCGGAACCACCAGCGCCGCGACCGCCAGCAGAAACAGCGGGATCACCACCGCGGGCCGCTTCATCAGCGGGCGCGGGTCCGGTTCGCGCCCGGAGCCCTCTTCCTGTGCGACCAGCGCGCCGAGGGCCGGTTGCTCGGCCGTGTCCGGCGTCACCTGCGCGGGCCACGACAGCGCTTCCCCCTTGCGCTCGAGCCGGACCCGGAGTCGCTCCAACTCGTCGATCACGGCGACCGCGCTCGCGGGCCGGCGCGCCGGGTTCTTGTCGAGCAGTTCGCACACGAACGCGTCCAACTCCGGCGGCAGGTCCGGGACGAGGTTCGCGGGCCGCTCCGGGAGCGCGTAGCACTGCTTGTGCATCAGCTCCACCACCGAGTTCGCGGCGAACGGCGGCCTCCCGGTGAGCAGAGTGTACAGCACCCCGCCGAGGGCGTACAAGTCGCTGCGCCGCGCGAACGGCTTGCCGTTCGCGGTCTCCGGCGGCAGGTACGCGGACGAACCGATCGCGGGCAGGTGGCTCGCCGGGGGCGGCAGCGCCTTCGCCAGCCCGAACGCGAGGAGTTTCAGCGTGCCGTCCGGCGCGACGACGAAGTGCGCCGGCTTCAGGTCGCGGTGCAGCACGTTGCGGTTGTGCGCGTGTTTGAGCGCCCGCGCGGCCTGCACCGCGACGCCGAGCACCTCGGGCCACGGCCGCCGCCCGGTTTCGAGCAACTTCGCGCAGTCGGTGCCCGCCACGAGTTCGGACGCGACGAACGCCAGCCCGCCGTGGGTGCCGCACTCGTAGGTTTTGGCGATGTTCGCGTGGTCCAGCCGCTGAAGCGGGAGCAACTCGGCCGCGAGCCGCTGCACCGCGCCCGGGTCGCGCACTTCGGTGAACACCTTCACGGCCGCGACGCGCCCCGGGTCGTCGAAGGCGCGCGCGCGGTACGTCACACCGAGCGCGCCGCGCCCGATCTCCGCTTCCAAGTACCAGTTCCCGACGCGCGCGCCGATCATGCCACTACTATACGAGGGGCCGCGAAGGCGGTGCCACCCGGGACCGCGACCGTCCCGGCCGCCGAACGCGGGTGAAGGTGCTTCAGTGCTTCGCAACACTCAAACCGTTGCGAAGCGTGCGGCCGAGACGGCCGCGGTCCCGGGGGATGACATGACCGCAGTGCTACTGATCGCGCACGGGAGCCGCCGGGCCGAAGCGAACGCGGACCTCGAATGGGTCGCTGCCGAGCTGCGCGCCCGCGGCCGGTTCCCAACAGTGCGGGTGTCGTACTTGGAGTTGGCCGAACCCGGGATCGAAGCCGGCGGCGCACTCTGCGCCGAAGCCGGGGCGACCGAAGTGCTGATGGTCCCGTACTTCCTCTCGCCCGGTATCCACGTCGCCGAAGACCTGACCGCCGCACGCGACGCCCTCGCGGCGCGCTTTCCCAAAGTGCGGTTCGCGCTCGCCGAACCGCTCGGCCGGCACCCGCTGCTCGTCGAGGTGGTCGAGGAACGCGCCCGCGCGATCGCGGGCGGTTGATGCTCGCCCTGTCGGGCCGATCCTCAGTGGTTCACGCGGAGGTGCACCCCCCACCGCGTGAACCAATTCGAGTAGCCGGTGAACCGTTCCCGGAGCGGGTGAATCAAAATCGGAGCCGGTGAACCGTCAATTCCCGCTCGTGAACCAATGTGCGGCGCGCGAACTGCTTGCCGCAACGCGACGCTTACGCCTTCACCAGAATCGCGCCCTCGCCGTTGCGGAGCGTCACGCTCGTGACCGGGGCACTCAGCGTGCCGTCGGCGTTCACGCGGCGGTAGGTGCCGTTCAGTTGGTGCGTCGTCGCGGTGCTGTTGGCCGTGGTGCCCTCGCCCTTTCCGAGCGCGTACGACAGCGGCTTGTACAGCACCAGCGCGTTCGCGTAGTCGCGCGCGAACACTTTATACGTCAGCGCCGCGTTCGCCGGGTCGGTGCCGGTGGCGAACGTGCGCATCGCCCCGGTCGCCGCGCCCACGTTCACGTTCACCGCCGGCGACCAGTGTTCGGTCCACGAGGTCGAAGGGGAATCGCCGCCGAAGAACATCAGGAATGTGCGGTCGGCGTCCGCGACGAGGTAGTAGTACGCGAGCGTCGCCACTTGCGTGCGACCGTCGGTGCGCGAGCCGCCCTGCGGCGTGCTGTCCAGCACCACGAACGGCTTGCCCTCGGTGTTCAACCGCCGGTTCACGAGCGCCACCGCGTCGCCCACCTCGGACCAGTTGTGCGCGAGCGGGCGCAACAGGAACTCTTCGATCACCGCCGCGGACCCCGCGGTGATGCCGTCGGCGGTGGTCGAACCGCCCGCGGTGTTCGCCAGCACCCACTTCGGAGCGATCGCGCGGGACAGCGCCGCCATGAGCGCGCCGCTGTCTTCGCTGAAGGTGCCGGTCGGTTCGAGCACGCTCACGCCGGGGAACGGCACCTTGCCGGTCGCGTTGTCCATGAAGATGCCGTCGGCCAGCGGTTGCGACTCCAACAGCGCGACGTGGTAGTCTTGCGCCCAGTGCCGCACGGCGGACGACGACGGGTTCGTGACGAACCGCATTTGGCCGTAGAACGGGTAGAACAGCCGCGACTCGTACACGAACCGCGCGTCGTTCCCGGCCGCGCGGGTCGCGTATTCGGCGTCGTTCAGGTAGCCGTCGCCGTCCGCGTCCGCGGCGTAGTCGAACGCCGGGATGGTGCCGTTCGGCATGCCGTTCGCGTTCACGTAGTCGCTGCCGAAGACGGTGAACAGCATCGCGTTTTCGGCCTGCGTGCCCGCGGTGGTGCGGTACCGGACCGCATACAGGCGAGCCGCCCCCGGCGTCAGGGACGAAGGCACCCAGTCGCGCGGCGGGTCGAAGGTGACGCGCCCGGACGTGCGCAGACCGTTCGTGCCGTCCGCAAGCAGCGGCAGCGCCTTCCACGCGGTCGGGGTGCCGTTCGCGTCGGTCGCGGTCGCGTACTCCCACGTGCCCGCGGCGCTGCCGGTCGCGGCGCGGGCGAGCGTGACGTTCAGTTCGCGGAACTTCTCGACGTACCCGAGCGCGGTGGACGTGCCGGCCGCGCCGAACTGCACGCTGAAGTTGCGCCCGCCGCGCACCGCGGAAGTCACATCGACCGGCGCTGAGGTGCCGGACCACTGCGCCGCCCCGGTGAGCCACTTCACCGGTTGCGACGACGGACTCGCGCCCTCGAACGCGGTCGGTTCCGTGACGTGGTAGAACGCCAACTCGCGGCTCGCGCCGATCCGGTCCGCGTAGTTCAGCCAACTCGTGAGCAGGTCTTGGTACAGGTTCGAGACGTTGCTGTAGATGAGTTGCGGCGTGTTCGGCGACGCGCTCTGCACCGATTGCAAGAACGCCGGGTTCGGCACCACGAGGTCGACGCTGTTGCGCAGCAGGTTTTGCTCGAAACTGTTGTTGATCGGCGTGCCGCTGTACGCGAGTTGTGCGACGCGGATGTGAGGGTACTTGCGCGGAATCGCCGGGTCCGGCAGCGGGTCCATGTTCGGGTTGTTCACCGTGAGCACTTGCGACCAAGTGCCCACGTTCCCGGCCGCGTCGAAGGCGCGCACCACCAGCGTGTAGGTGCCGTTGTTCACCGTCGTGCTGTCGAACGTCCACAGTGCCGGTGAGGTGGCCGAGGTGGCGCGAATCACGTTGTTCAGCCGGAACTCGACGCGCGCGAACGCGCCGGTCACGGTGGCGCGGAACGTCACCTCGCCCGTGATCGTGGTGCCGCTCCCGGTGGTGCGGGCGGCGCTCACTTGCGGCCCGCTCGCAGCGCCCGCGGGCTTCGCCTCGAAGTCGTCCACGGTCACGATACCGCTCGCGCCGGCCCGCCGGCCGACGCCAACCTTGCCCGCGGCGCGAATGCTCGCGTCGCGCACCTCGAACGCGAAGTCCGGGCCGTCGCTCCACGTGCCGTCGGTCGAGAGCCACTTTTGCGTGTCGGCGCGGAACACCTGTGCGCGGAGCCGGTCGCCTTCGACCGTGAGCCGCATACGCACCCACTGCCCGCTGAAGTACGCGGCGCTTTTCACCGTCCCGAGCACGGTTTCGGTGCCGTTCACCACCTTCACGAGCTTCGCCTCAAGCCCGCGGGTGAGTTGCAGCGCGTAGAAGGTCGGTGCCGTGCCTTGCAGGTTCGCGCCGCGGGCGAACACTTGCACCGGAATGAGGCTGTCGAGGTACGCCGAGGCGCTCACGTCCACGTCCGCCGGCAGATCGGCGTTCGCCCACGCGCGGGACGTAGTGGTGCTGAACCCGTCGGCCGCGAACCCGTTGTTCGGGCTGAGCGCGCGCGAACTCGAGGCCGTGAAGAAGCCGCGCGCGTCGGACGCCCACGCGTTCCACCCGCTCGGCGCGGACCCGGTCGCGGTGGTGTCGAACGACTGCGCGATCGCGCTTCCGCTCGCGGGCGGAGGCGACACCGGCGGCGGAGGTGAAACCGGCGGCGCGGGGGGCGGCGGCGGGGGCGGGGGCGGGGGCGGCACGACCGGGGGCGACGCAGGCGCGGTGCCCAGTGCCGCGAAGTCGTCCACCGCGACCGCGCCGAAGTACAACCCGTTCCGCCCCACGCCCACTTTCGCTTGCGTCGCGGTGAGCGTCGTGGTCGCGGAAATCGCGGTCGTTTCGGCGGTTTGCCAAGTGCCGTTCGCGGTGAGGTACTGCCCGGTGTCGGCGCGCGTCACCTGTACGCGCACGTTCGCGCCGTCGGGCACCAGCGACACCCGCACCCATTGGTTCGAGAGGTAGTTTGTCGCCCCGGCGTTGACCGAGCCGAGCACGCGGGTGAACGACCCGTTCACTTCGAGCAGGCGCACGTTGACCCCGCGGGTCACGACCGCCGCGAGGTAACTGCGGTTGCCCTCTTCGAGGTTCTGCCCGCGCGCGAACACGAACACCGGCACCAGCGAGTTCACGTAGATCGACGCCGCGACGCCGGTGTCGCCGCTCACGGTCTGCGGGTGCCACGCGAGCGCCGCGGTGCGGCTGTCGGCGTCGGAGCGCAGCGCGGCGGTTCCGGTGAGGCCGGTCCCGGCACTCGTCGTGAACGCGGGCGCGCCGTTGCTGCTCCACGTCGTCCACCCGGCGGGCAGAGCCGGCGCGACGGTCGTGTTGAAGTTTTCGGAGAAGAGGGTCGAGGGGTTCTCGCGGGCTTCCAGCGCTTCCAAATGAAGGCGCGTGCGCGACTGGGACATGCGCGGGGTGCTCCTCTTCGGTGTCGATCGGCGCGCGACCGGCACGAGCGAGAGCGGGGGGACGCCCGCGGTCTGCCGTGACCGGTACGCAGTGGTGCGCCATCGGCATCGACAGGCGGTCCGAAGTGCCGCGATGAAATGTCAGTTGCGGGCGGGCGCGCGGCGGCGCGCGCGGCGGCGCAACGCGCGCATTCGCGCAAGCCGCTGCCGCGACCGTTAGGGCCGCCCGGCGAATGCGGGTGGGAGCGGTTCGCGCGGACGCGCGTGCCGCCGCCCGGCGGCCGAGACGGCCGCGGTCCCGGGGCACAACCACCAACCTTGCGATTCGCGCGCCGCGCGGGCACAATCCCACACAGTTCCACCCGCACCACTCTTCCGAGGGCACGCCGTGGCAAAGGCCGCTTCACCCGCCGACCGCGCCGCCGAACTGCGCCAACAGATCGACCACCACAACCACCTGTACTACGTCGAAGCCGCGCCGGTCATCGGCGACAAAGAGTTCGACAAACTGCTGCAAGAACTCGTTGAGATCGAGAAGAAACACCCGGACCTCGCGACCGCGGACAGCCCGACGCAGCGCGTCGGCGGCGCGCCCATTCCCGGCTTCAAGCAGATCACGCACAAAGTGCAGATGCTGAGCATCGAGAACAGCTACGACGAAGCGGACCTGCGCAAGTTCGACGCGGACGTGAAGAAGGCGCTCGGGGCCAAAGCGAAGATCGAGTACATGGTGGAGCTGAAGATCGACGGCATTTCGATGTCGCTCACCTACGAGAACGGCCAACTCGCGTTCGCCGCGACCCGCGGCAGCGGCACCGTCGGCGACGACGTGACGCACATCGTGAAGACGATCGCGGCCATTCCGCTGAAGCTGAGCGGCAAAGCGCCGAAGGTGTTCGAGGCCCGCGGCGAAGTGTTCATGCACAAATCGGAACTGGAGCGGCTGAACAAGGAAATCGAGGCGAACAACAAGAAGCCCGGCTCGAAGAAGCAGGACCCGTACAAGAACACGCGCAACCTGACCGCGGGCACGTTCCGCCTGCTGGACCCGAAAGAGTGCGCGAAGCGGAAGATGACGTTCTCCGCCTACGCGGTCGGCGCGGTCGAGGGCCTCACGCTGAAATCGCAATCGGAACTGTTCGCCAAGCTCAAAGAACTCGGCTTCCCCACCAGCCCGCACAACAAGTTGTGCGGCAGCATCGACGAAGTGATCGCGTACTGCGCCGAGTGGAACGTGAAGCGGAAGGAACTGCCGTACGACACCGACGGCATGGTGATTAAGGTGAACGACTTCGCGCAGCGCGAAACGCTGGGCTACACCGCGAAGGTGCCGCGGTGGGCGAAGGCGTTCAAGTTCGACCCGGAGCAGGGCGTCACGAAGCTCGGCGCGGTGGTGTTCCACATCGGGAAGTTCGGCGAACTGACGCCGGTCGCCACGTTCGACCCGCCAGTGGAACTCGCGGGCACCACGGTGACGCACGCGAGCATGCACAACGCCTCGTGGGTGGCCGAAAAGGACGTGCGCATCGGCGACACGGTGATCGTGGAGAAGAAGGGCGAGATCATCCCGCAGGTGGTGGACGTGGTGAAGGGCGACCGCAAGGGCGGCGAGAAGGTGATCGTGTGGCCGACGAACTGCCCGGAGTGCGGCGCGCCGGTGGTGAAGAAGGAAACGGCGAGCAGCTTCAACTTCAACTGCTCGAACCCGGAAGCGTGCTCGGGCGGCATGTGGAAGCGGCTCGAAGGGTACGCCCGCAAGACCCGCATGGAGATCGACGGCCTCGGGCGCGAGGTGGCGATTCAGTTGGTGGAATCGGGCCTCGTGAAGACCATCCCGGACCTGTACAAGCTCACGAAGAAGCAACTGCTTTCGCTCGAGAAGTTCGCGGACACGAAGGCACAAAACCTGCTCGACGGGATCGAAGCGAGCAAGGGCCGCGGCCTCGCGCGGCTGCTCCCGGCGCTCGCCATTTACATGGTGGGCGAAGAGATGGCGGAGGCGCTCGCGGAGGAGTTCCCGAGCCTCGACGCGATTCTCGCCGCGAAGCCCGAAGAGCTGGCGAAGGTGAAGGGTTGGGGGCCGGAGCGCGTGAAGTACTTGCGCGCGTTCTTCGACAGCGAGAACGGCAAGGCGCTGGTCGCGGGGCTGCGCGAACACGGCATCAAACTGACCCACGAGAAGCGCGCAGTGCCGGCGGGTGGCGCGGCGCTCGCGGGCAAGACGATCGTCGTGACCGGCACGCTGGTGAACTACGACCGCAACACCATCGAGAGCACCATCAAAGACCACGGCGGCAAGCCGAGCGGCAGCGTGAGCAAGAAGACCGATTTCCTACTCCTCGGCGAAAAGCCCGGCAGCAAGTTGGACAAAGCGAAGGAACTGGGCGTGAAGATCATCGACGAAACCGAGTTCCGCAAGATGATCGGCGCGGAGTAGACTGACTATGATGCGGGCGCGCACCGGCGCGCCCGCGGAGCTTTGGAGGCACACGCATGACGACCGCCGCGCCGCCCGCGGGTCCGGGCATTCGGTTCACGGTCGATCAGTATCACCGGATGATTCAACTCGGCGTGCTCACCGAAGGCGACGGCGTCGAACTCATCTTCGGGCAGATTTTGCACAAGGGCGGCTGGCGCGACGGGCGGCCGGCCGAGTACCGGTTCACGCCGGAGCAGTGTCTGCGCTTGTCCGCGGCCGGCGTCGTAACCGAAGACGAGGCGTTCGCGCTCGCGGAAGAAGGAGCACAAGCCGACATGCCGCGCAGCCCCGCGCACGATTCGGCTATTGATCGGCTCGACGACGAGCTGCGCCCGCTGGTGCCCCTCGGCTGGCGGTTGCGCATTCAGTCCGCGGTGCGCCTGCCCGGCGGCGAACCGGAACCGGACCTCGCGGTGGTGATGGGGCCGGCCGGGCGCTACGATTCGCACCACCCGCGCCCGGACGAAATCGCGCTCGTGGTCGAAGTGTCCGACACCACACTGCCGTACGACCGCACGCTGAAGCACCGCGCCTACGCGCTCGCGCGCCTCCCGGTGTACTGGATCGTGAACCTCGAAGACCGGCAGGTCGAAGTGTTCAGCGGGCCGAAGCCCGGCGACGACCCCACTTTTACCACCGCGACCGTGTACCGCACCGGCGAGCACGTCCCGGTTGTGATTGCGGGGAGCCAAGTCGGCACGGTCGCGGTCGCGTCGCTCCTTCCATAATTTCGTTCCCCCGGCGGCGAAGGTATAATGGGCGGCTCGCGCTCATTCACCGGAGGTTCGTCCGTGTCGCACTCCCTTTCGCGGTCGCAGTCCGTCGCGCTGGGGTTCGTCGTACTTCTCGCGCTCGCGCTCGGCGGTTACGGGGTCGCGCGCATCGCCGATAAACAGGGCCTGTGGGCCGAAACCACCGAACTCACGGCCGGGTTCGCCGAGGCGCACGACGTGACGCCCGGCACGCCGGTGCGCGTGCGCGGCGTCGAGACCGGGCAGGTGCTCGCGGTCGAGTACCCGGACCACGACGGCCCCGGCGCACAAGTGACCGTGCGCATGCGCGTTCACACGAAGTACGCGACGCGCCTCTACGCGAACGCCCGCGTTCACATCCACGCGAACGGCTTACTCGGCTCGAAGGTGATCGCCATTCAGCCCGGCGACCCGAGCGCCGGCGCGCTCGCGGGCACGCACCTCGTCGGCGTGAAGCCGTTCGAGGTGGCCGACGCGGTGAACGACGTGCGCGACTTGGCGAAGGAGGCGAAGGCGCTCGCCGCCGACACCCGCACCGCGGTCGCGTCGGCCAAAGAACTGATCGACGGCGTGCGCGCCGGCGAGGGGTCGCTCGGCAAACTCGTGCGCGACGACGCGCTGCACGACGAGGCGCGCAAGGTGCTCGCTCGCGCGGACAAGGCCATCACGAACATGGAGGGCGAAATGGGCGCGCTCCGCGGGTTCGTTTCGGACGGCCGCGACACGCTCCGCTCCGTGAAGCAGGGTACCGACGCCTTCGGCAAAATGCCCATCGTGCGCAACTACGTCGAAGACCAAATCGCGCTCGTGGTGCGGCCCACGATGTCGCGCGAGAAGTGGGACTACGCGACCCGCGACCTGTTCGAACCGGGGACGGCGGTGCTCACCCCGGACGGCGCGGCGCACCTGACCGCGCTGGCCCAGACGCTGAACGACCGCAAGTATTCGGGCAGCGAAATCGTGGTCGCGTCGTACTACGCGCACGAGAAGAACCCGGTCGCGCCCGCGGTGGCGCTGGAACTGACGCGCAAACAGGCGGAGGTGATCGCGGAACACCTGAAGGGCGAAAGTGTCCACAAACTGGGCACGTTCTCGCGGCGCAAGGTGGTGCCGCTGGGGTTCGGTACGGCGCAGTCCCCGGTCGATCCGGACCCGGCGGCCCCGTCGCACGTTCAGGTGCTGCTGTTCGTGCCGCGCTGAGCGCGCGTTGGAGCGCCCCCGGCGCGCGGTATCCACATCCGCGGCGCGCCCGCGTGCGTATGATGAGTGGAACCGCGCTCCGGGGATGTCTGCTGTGCCTGCCGCGACCGATCTGCCGCCCGCCCTTTCACCCAGCGACTCCGCCCGCGTCGCGGTGCTGTACCACTTCGCGCGGCTGCAACTGCCCGCGGTGAAGTTGCCCGAAGCGACTTTCCGCGCGCACCTCGCCCGCACGTTCCGCATCTTCGCACCCAAAGCGCCGCACCAACCGCTGACGTGGCCCGCGTACCTCGAAGGGCTGTACGCGGTCGATTGGCTCGTGTGCGTCGGGTGCATCGAGAACCAGCAGACCGCGTGGGAAGCGCTGTTCGCGGCCCGCACCGGCCGCAGCGACTGCCTTTTGGTAGACGCGCTCCGCGCGCGGGCCGTCCGCCTGTACCCGCGAAACGAGGAGCAGCAGGACACCGCCGTCACGGAGTTCTGGAGTAACCTGATCGCGCCGGAAAGCGAAGGCTCGCTGCCGGTGCTCGCGCGGTACGACGGGCAGCGCCCGCTCGCGCCGTGGCTCATTCGCGTGTTCCAGAACTGGCACCTCTCGAAGCTGCGCCAGCACAGCGGCGTCGGGGCGCTGCCGGACGACGAAATCGCGCTGCCGATGGACGCGCCGAAGGCCGACGCGAGTGCCCGCTGGCACGACACCTTCGTGAGCGCGGCCCGCGAGTGGCTCGGTTCGCTGGACGACGACGAGCGCCTGCTCTTGGGCTTGCGCTGGCGGTACCGGCTCAGTCAGCGCGAAGCCGCGAAGCTGTTCGACCTGAACGAGGGCACGCTGACCCGCCGCACGGACAAACTGCGCGACCGCTCGCTGGAGATGATCGGCGCGCGGCTCGTGGCCGACGGTTGGACCGGGGAAGACCTCGAAGGCTTCGTGCTCACGGAACTCGGCGCGCTGCTGACCGACGACCCGCGCCTGAGCGCCGACGCGCTCGCGCGCCTACTCGCCACGAAGGGGAAGACGCTCCCCACCGGCAGCTAAGCGGACTCATCAAACAAGCCGCGCTGTGCCGGAGCGACCAGCGGGGCCACGCCGCGATCCACTTCGGCCAAAAGCCCGCGCACCGCGTCGTCGCTACGGTCGCCCGCGAACCGAAACAGCGACCCGCGCGCGTACTCGCGGTTGCTATCGATGGTCAGCCACTTGCGCGCGTGCCGCTCGGCCGCTTCGCCTGTGGTGCCGGACCCGCCGAAGATGTCGAGCACGGTGTCGCCCTCGTCGGTGAGGAATTTCACGAAGAACTCCGGGACCGCAACCGGGAACCGCGCCGGGTGCGGTTCGACGCCAAGGGCTTTGCATAGCCGTTGGTAGGTGCCGTTGCTTTCGGTGTTGGCGATTTGCAGCAGGTTCGAGGGGATCGCGCCCCCGTTGTCGCGCGCGAACCCGGTGCCGATGGCGTGCCCGGACGGGCGCTCTTTCGGTTTGTAGAACCGCTCCGGGTCGCGGAGCAGCGTTTTCATCCGGTCCGAGTACGGTGCGAGCACGCGCGACACGTTCGCTTTCGGCGCGTCGGTCTTGCTCAACCACCAAAGTGTGTTGACGGTGTCCTTCGCCCGCAACTTCCGCTTGTTCACCCATTCAATTGGCGACGGCAGTTTGCTGGGGTTGTGCCAATAGAACTCTTGCGCCAAGTGGAATCCGTGGTCGTCGGTGTGGCGCAGCAGCACGCGGAACTGGTACACCGAGCGCACCGGACGGCCGCGCTCGTACGCTCCGCCCAAGTCGATCACGTAGCTGCCGGTGGGTTTGAGTGCGCGCCACACTTTCGGCGCGAACCGGCACAACCAATCGACGTACTCGGCCTGTTCCGCGTTGCCGTAGCTCTTCTGCCGCAGCAGCGCGAACGGCGGACTGGTGACGACAAGATCGACCGAATCGGCGGGGAGCGCGTCGAGCACGTCCAACGAGTCGCCGCAGGCGGCCCGGCCGTGCGGCGTGCGGAACAGAATCGGGAACGGGTCGCGCATCGCCCACCTTAGCTGATGTTGCGCTTTGTCTGTGGTGAGATCATACCCGGTTCGCATGTTGGGAACAACATGGACACCGAGTCGCTCGCCGTTCAGTTCGGTCGCCGCGTGCGCCAGCTCCGTGAGGCCAAAGGGTGGTCGCAAGAGCAGTTGGCGACCGCCGCGCAGCTGCACCGCACACACATCAGCCTGATCGAAACGGCGAAGCGCTCCGTTCAACTCGACACAGTGGAAAGCCTCGCGAGCGCGCTCGGCGTGCCGCCCGCCGCGCTGTTCACGAACGATCCGCTCCCCGATCCGAACGCCGGGGATCGTGGGGAACTCGAACGTTTGCTGCCGGCCGTGCGCGCGTACCAAGCGCTAGCCGACAAGCACGGGATCGACGACGTGTTTCAAGACAACGGCGGCAAGCTGCTGCAAACACTCATCTTGCTCGATCTGAAGAAGCTACCGGGCCGCGAGGGGAACGATGCGACCGACGCCACCGGCAACGAGTACGAACTCAAGACGGTCAACCGGCTGCTCACCAAGAGTTTTTCGACGCACCACCACCTGAACCCGACTATCCTCAAGAAGTATCGAGCCGTGGCCGCTTGGTACTTCTCCGTTTATGAGCACATCGAGTTGGTTCGCATCTACAGATTGACCCCGGTGCAGCTCGAATCGTACTTCGGCGCGTGGGAAGCGAAATGGAACGAGACGAAGCGCGACATCAATAACCCCAAGATTCCGCTCGCCTTCGTCGAGAAGAACGGCTCGCTCGTCTATCCGGTGCGCGCGACCAATTGAGCGCTCGGTATACTGCTCTCATGTCCGAAGACGCACCCAAGAAAAAGAAGCGGCGGCCGTTTTGGCGCAAGCGCGTGCGGCGTTCCACCGACCCCGGCGCGCACAAGCCGGTGCTGCTCGCGGAGGTGCTCGCGGCGCTGAACCCGCAACCGGGGCACACGGTCGCGGACTGCACGCTCGGCTTCGCCGGGCACTCGGCCGAACTGCTCGCGCGAATCGCCCCGGACGGGTTGCTCGTCGCCACCGACCTCGACGCCGGCAACATCGAGCCGGCCCGCGTGAAGCTCGAAGCGGTCGGCGGGCTGTTCGCGCTGCACCACACGAACTTCGCCGGCTTGCCCACCGCGCTCGCGACCGAAGGCGTCACGCATGTGGACGGCGTGCTCGCGGACCTCGGCATGTCCAGCATGCAAGTGGACGACCGCGACCGCGGGTTCTCGTTCATGCGCGACGGCCCACTCGACATGCGCATGGACCGCACGCGCGGGCGCACCGCCGCGGACCTACTGAACGCGCTGCCCGAAGACGAACTCGCGGCGTGCTTCCGCGACCTCGGCGACGAACCGCAAGCCGACGCCATCGCCGCGGCGGTCGTGGCGCAGCGCGCGCAGAAGCCGATCGAGCGCACGAAGGAACTGCGCGAGTTGATCGAGCGCGCGGCCCCGGTGCGCGTGGACCGCACGCCGGGCGCGCCTTCTGAGAGGAAGCAACTCCTCGCGCCGGTCACGCGCGTGTTCCAAGCGCTGCGGATCCTCACGAACCGCGAACTCGCGAGCCTTCAACAACTCCTGCGAGTGCTGCCGACGGTGCTGAAACCGGGCGGCGTCGCGGCGGTCATCTCGTTTCACAGCGGCGAAGACCGGCTGGTGAAGGCCGCGTTCCGCGACGGCCTGCGCGCCGGCGTGTACGACGCGGTGAGCACCGACCCGATCCGCCCGCAGTTCGAGGAGCGCACCGCGAACCCGCGGTCGCGCAGCGCGAAACTGCGCACCGCCCGCCGCGCGGCGTCGGCGTGAGCGCGCCATACACTTCCCGCATCCCGTTCGCATTCGGAGAGCGCCGGTGGGCACACGCTGGTTAGTGGTCGCGCTGGTGCTCGCGCTCGCCGCACCCGCGGGCGCGCAAGAGAAACCGCTGCTCCGGTGGGGCGGCGACCGCAACGGCGGCGCGCCGTACATCTTCGAAGCCGCTGACGGCAAGCTCACCGGGTTCGAGGTCGAGTTCGCCGAGTACCTCGCGCGCGAACTGGGCCGCACCCCGCGGTTCGTGCAAAACCAGTGGGACAACCTGCCGGACCTGCTCAAGCGCGGCGACATCGACGTGGTGCTGAACGGCTACGAGTTCACCAAGGAGCGGCACGACGACACGCCGAGCACGGTGCCGTACTACGTCTACTCGCTGCGCCTGATCGTGCGCCAGAACGAACCGGACGTCTTCTCGTGGTCGGACCTCGGCCGGCAGACCGAGCCGAAGAGGGTGGGCGTCTTGCGCGGGTCGGCCTCGCAGAGGTACTTAGAGGGCCGGTTCGGGAACAAGGTGCGCATCGAGGGCAGCGAGACGGTGACGGAAATGCTCGACCTCGTGCAAGCCGGGCAAGTGGACGTGACCGTGCAGGACGCGCCCGCGGCGGCGTACTACGTCACGCCCGAGCGCTACCCCGGTCTGAAGGTCGTGGACGAACCCGCGGGCTACGGGTACTACGTCCTGCTCACGCGCCCCGACGACGCCGAGTTGCGCGAGAAGCTGAACGCGGCGATTCGCAAAGCCGTTTCGAGCGGGTGGCTCAAACAGCTCTACCAGAAGTACGGGCTGTGGAACCCGGCGCAGCAGCGGCTCAGCTACCTCGCGGGGCAACCGTGGCCGGAAGCCGCGGCCGAGTTCGCCACCGACGACGCCGGGTACGCCCCGCCCGACCCGCCGAAGCTGTCCGGCATTCTCGACAAACTCCTCACGGCCGCGGCCTACACGATCCTGCTCGCGGTCGCGTCGTTCCCGATCGCGATGGCAATCGGTTTGGTGGTCGCGGTCGGGCGCGTGTACGGCCCGTGGCCCGTGCGCGCGCTGTTCACCATTTATGTGGAAGTGCTGCGCGGCACCCCGCTGCTGCTGCAACTGTTCGTGATTTTCTACCTGCCGTCGCAGTTGAGCAAGATCGAGGGGTGGGAGTGGATGTCGGCGCTGGCGCTGAACAAGTGGGCCGCGGCGATCATCGGGCTGGCGCTGAACTACTCCGCGAACGAAGCCGAGAACTACCGCGCCGGGCTGATGGCGGTCCCGAAGGGACAGATGGAAGCCGCGCTCGCGCTCGGCTTCACCAAGTGGGCCGCGCTGCGGTACGTGATTCTCCCGCAGGCGTTCCGCATCGTGATCCCGCCGGTTACGAACGACTTCATCGCGCTGTTCAAAGACACCGCGGTGTGTTCGACGGTGATGATCGTGGAACTGACCGGGCTGTACTACGCCTACAAGGTGTACCCGAACTTGGTGCTCGAACTGGCGCTCGCCGTCGGGCTGCTTTACCTGTTGATGAGCTACCCGACGGCGGTCCTCGCGCGCTGGTTCGAGCGCCGGCTCGCACTCACGAAGGAAGGCGGTGCCCGGTGATCCGCGTGACCAACCTCGTGAAGTTCCACGGCCAAACGCCCATCCTCAACGGCGCGACGCTCGAAGTGGCGAAGGGGCAAGTTGCCGCGCTTGTCGGCCCAAGCGGGAGCGGGAAGAGTACGCTGTTGCGGTGTGTGAACGGCCTCGAAGCGTTCCAAGAGGGCGAAATCGCGGTCGGCGACGCGCTCAAACTCACCGGCGGGAGCGCGCCGCCGAAAGCGACGCTTCTCGCGCTGCGGCGCACCGTGGGCATGGTGTTCCAGCAGTTCAATTTGTTCCCGCACATGACGGCGCTCAAGAACGTGATGAGCGGCCCAGTTCACGCGCTCGGCAAGCCGGAAGCCGAAGCGGAAGTCACTGCGAAGGCGCTGCTCGCGCGCGTCGGCCTCGCGGACAAGCACGACGCGAAGCCGGCGCAACTGTCCGGCGGGCAGCAACAGCGTGTTGCCATTGCCCGCGCGCTCGCGGTTGATCCCGCGGCGATCCTGTTCGACGAACCCACCAGCGCCTTGGACCCGAAGATGTCGGCCGAGGTGATGCGGGTGATCGACGACCTCGCCGACGACGCGGCGCTGCAAGTGGCAATGGTGATCGTGACGCACGACCTCGCGGCCGTGCGGCGCATCGCGGACGTGGTTCACGTTCTGGGCAGCGGGAAGGTGACGTTCTCCGGCCCGCCGGACGAAGCCTTCGCCCCCAACGGCCCCGCGGCCGATTTGTTGTGACAAAGAATTAGCCGCACGATGAGCGCCGATGAAAGGCACGATTCGGACAGAAGAATTTTCGACAGGATGAACAGAATAGACAGGATGAAATCAGTGTTTTGAAATCCTGTCTATCCTGTTCATCCTGTCAACAAATGTCTTTGTTATGATCGTGTCTTCATCGGCGTTCATCGTGCAGCAAAAATGTAGGAGTATCACAGATGAGCACCGCGACCGGCGAGCGCGTGATTCGCGTCGGGCACAGCCCGGACCCGGACGACGCGTTCATGTTCCACGCGCTCGCGAACGACAAGTTCCCCACACCGGGCTACAAGTTCGTTCACGAACTTCAGGACATCGAGACGCTCAACCGGCGCGCGCTGAAGGGCGAACTCGAAGTCACCGCGGTGAGCATTCACGCCTACAGTTTCCTGCTCGACAAGTACGCGCTATTGCCGAGCGGGTGCAGCATGGGCGACAAGTACGGGCCGATGGTGGTGGCGCGCGAGCCGCTCACCGTGGGCGACCTGCCGGGCATCAAGATCGCGGTGCCGGGCACGCTCACCACCGCGTTCCTAACACTGAACCTCTTGTTCGATTCCGTCGGTGCGAACGGCAAGCTCACATACGATGTGATCCCGTTCGATGAGATTCTCAACGCGGTCGAATCGGGCAAGTACGACGCGGGCCTCATCATTCACGAAGGCCAACTGACGTTCCAGAATCAGGGGTTGCACCTCGTGCGCGACCTCGGCGTGTGGTGGCAGGAGCAAACCGGGCTGCCGCTCCCGCTCGGCGGGAACGTGGTGCGCAAAGACCTCGGTACGCCCGCGATGAAGGAGATCAGCGCGCACATCAAGAAGAGCATTCAGTACGCGCTCGACCACCGGCAAGAGGCGCTACAGCACGCGCTGAAGTACGCCCGCGACATGGACGTGACGCTCGCGGACAAGTTCGTCGGGATGTATGTGAACGATTGGACGCTCGACTACGGCGACCGCGGCCGCGCCGCGATTCGGAAACTCCTCGCCGAAGGGCACCGCGCCGGCATCATCCCGAATCCGGTGGAACTCGAGTTCGTGGAGTAGCTTCCCCTTTCTTCCTTCCCGCGGCGCGCTCTCGGAACGATAATCCGGCGGTCCCTTCACCTCTCCGAGGGCCGCGCCGTGCTCACCACCGACGACGTTCCCGTTCAGAACCCGACCGACGATTCCGGCTACGCGGCCCTGTGGGGCGTGTGCGGTCCGGCCGCGAAGCGCGAGCTGTGGCTGATTCACGGCCTCAGCCGCTGCTGGCAAGACTTCGCGCCGCTGCTGCCGGACCTCGTCGCGAGCTGGCACGTCCGCGCGTACTCGCACCGCGGGCACGGCGAATCGGCGCGCACGCCGGGCGCGTACCGCGTCGCGGGCTACGTGCCGGACCTCGCCGCCGCCGTCACCGCGGCGCACAAGAAGTGCGTGTTGGTGGGTCATTCGCTCGGCGCGCTCGTCAGCATCGGTATCGCCGCAGCGGTGCCGGAACTGGTGGAAGCGGTGGTGCTGCTCGACCCGCCGGGGCCGGAGTTCGTCGCGCACTTGGACCGCACGCCGTACTTCGCCATTTGGGGCGCGCTGCAGAAGTTCGCGGGCCGCGCTGACACATCTACCGTTGCGCGCGAACTGAGTGACCTCCGGGTGCCCAACGGCGCGGGCGGCACGGTGCGCTACGGCGACACGCGCGACGCGGCGAGCGTGCGCTTCGTGGCCCGGTGCCTGCGCGACGTCGATCCGGAAGTGTTCACCCCGGCGCTTCAGAAGAAGTGGCTCGACGGCTTCGACCCGCTGGCGCTGGCGCGGAAGGTGAAGTGCCCGGCGCTGCTCGTGGTGGCCGACGCGGAGAAGGGCGGTGTGTTGACGCCCGCGGACGCGACCGCGCTGGCCGCGGCGCTCCCGGACGGCTATCGCGTGAACCTGCCCGGCGTGGGGCACTTGGTTCACTGGCAAGACACCGCCGGCACGCTGCGGTTGCTGCACTCGTTCTTGAATTCGCTGTAAATCTTGTAGGTCGCGGTCGAGCGAGGCTTTGCGAGCGAGGCCCGACGGCGAGATAGCTTAGGGCGCAACACTTGCGTTCTGTGTGCTGTAAGCCACGCAAGCGATTTCACGGTCGGTGTTTCGCCGTCGGGCCTTGCGGCGAAGCGCCGCTCGACCGCGACCTACAAGACGGAACTCCCGATGAGCACGGAAACGGAACTGCTGGCGGCGGTCCTCGCGCGGCCGGACGAAGACACGCCGCGGCTCGCCTACGCCGACTGGCTCGACGATAACGCCGATTCGCTCGCGGGCCGCGACCCGAAGGAGGCGCGGGCGCGCGCCGAGTTCATCCGGTTGCAGATCGCGTGCGAAGGGCGCGACGACGACCCGGACCTCGCCGACGCCCGCGACCGCGCCGCAGTGCTCGAACGGCGGTACGGCGCGAAGTGGCGACCGGAGCTTTGCGGCCCCACCGGTCAACCGATCGGGTGGTGGTTGCGCCGCGGGTTCGCCGAGAGCGCGATTGTGGACACCGCGACGTTTCTCAACCTCGCGGATCAACTGTTCGCGGCAGCCCCCGTGCGGCGCGAATTTCTCGGCCAACGACGGCGCGGGCGCGCGACTCGCCGCATGCGAACACCTGTTGCGACTGCGGGCGCTCGAACTGCACGCCCGGCCGGGCGAGACCGCGGGGGTGTGCGAACTGCTCGCCTCACCGCGGCTCGCGGGGCTGCGCGAACTCAAGCTCCAGTGGATGCAAAACGACGCGCCCGCACTCGCGCGCGCGGTGGCCGAATCCGAATCGCTCGCGGGGTTGGAAGTGCTCAACCTGTGGCAGTTCATGCTGCCAGAAGCGGCGGCGGTGGAACTCGCGCGCGCGAAGCGGTTGCGCCCGCGGGCGCTCGCCAACTTCGGCAGCCAACTGAACGACGGCGGCGCGCGGGCGCTGGCCGCGTCGCCGGTACTGGCGCGGCTCGAAGTGCTTCAGTTGAGCGGATGCGGGATCGAAGTCGGTGGGGCGAAGGCGCTGATCGAGTCGCCCCACCTCGGCCCGCTGTGGAAACTCGACTTCCGCAACAACGCACTCGGGCGCGAGGGCATCACCGCGATTGCGAACAGCCCGCGACTCGCGGGGCTGCGCGTGCTGAACCTCGGCCACACGGGCGCGGAACGGCACAGCCTCTCGGCGCTCGCGCGTTCCGAACACGTGCGCGCGTTGCGGAGGTTGGATCTTCAGTACAGTCGGTTGCGCGCCGGTGCCGCGCGAATCATCGCCGCGGGCGAAGCGTTCGCGCGCCTGCGCGAACTGGACCTGTACGGCAACGGTATCGGCGACGACGGCGCGGCGCACCTCGCGGCGTCCCCCTACCTGCACGCGATCGCGTGGTTGAATCTGACGAGTTGCTCAATCAAAGAGGCCGGGGCGAAGGCACTCGCTGAGGGGACCGCGTTTCGCGCGCTCACGCACCTCAACATGGAGGAAAACAAGATCGGCGACGCGGGCGCGGCGGCGCTCGCGGCCGGGCACTTCCCCGAACTTCGGCACCTCACGTTGGCGAAGTGCGGGATCGGCGACGCCGGGGCGATTGCGCTCGCGGGTTCGCCGCTGTTGGCGAACGTAGAAGTGCTGGACATTCACTCGAACCGCATCGGCGACGCGGGCGCGAAGGCCCTGATGGAATCGCAGCATTTGGGTCGCGTGCGCGAACTGCGCGCGGAGCGCAACAAGATGTCGCGCGCGGTGCGCGCGGCGCTGGAGAAGCGGTTCAACAAGCCAACAGAGTGAAGTGCCTTGATGGTAGTAGGCACGCTCCGCGTGCCGTCGCTGTGCAACTGAAATGGGCTTCGCGGAAGCGCACTTGAGTTGCACAGCGACGGCACGCGGAGCGTGCCTACTACCATGACAATTAGCCGCGGGGCATCGGCGCTTGCGGCAGCGCCGCTTCTTCGCGCCCCGGGCCGCGCCCGAAGCCGGGGCCGCCGCGCGGGCCCTTCGGTTCCGGGCCGCGGTCGCCGCCGCGCATCCCGCCCGGCCCGCGGTCGCCACCACCCGGCCCCATCGGGCCGCGGTCGCCGCCGCGCATCCACGGCGGGCCGAAGCCGCCCATCGGGCCCATCGGGCCGCGGTCGCCGCCGCCGAACTGCGGGCCGCGCGGACCCATGCCGCCGAATTGCGGCCCCATCGGGCCGGTGCCACCGAACGCCGGGCCTTGCGGGCCGCGCGGGCCGCCGATGGCCGCGATCAGCTTTCGTGCCGCAACCGCCTTCGCCGCGTCGTCGCCGTTGGCGAGCCGTTCGAGCGCCGGGAGCGCCGGCGGGCCGACCGCCACCACCGCGCCGCGGGCGCTGTCGCGCACGGTGTCGTGCGGGTCGGTGATCTTCGCGAGCAGCACGCCGAGCCACGCGTCCACGGTCGCGTCCGTCTTCGGTTGGGGCCGCTCGCCGCCCTTCTTCGGTTCGCCCTTCTTGGGTTCCTCGAACTTCTTGGGTTGCTCGCCCTTCTTCGGTTCACCCTTCTTGGGTTCTTCGATCTTCTTGGGCTGTTCGCCCTTCTTCTCGCCGCCTTTGCCGAACGGCGGCTGACCGGGGAAGCCGCCCTTACCGAACGGCGGTTGGAACTCGCCGCCCTTGCCGAACCCGCCCTTGCCGAACGGCGGTTGGGCGCCGTCTTCGTCGGCCGCGAGCGCCGCGGCGCAGGTGGCGATGCCCGCGACGAGCGCGAGCGGCGCGACGACCTTCTTGAACCAGAACATGTGTACCTCGCAGCGATGAGTGGGAGAGTAGCGGGGCGGGCGATTCTGGTGCCCAAACGGCACAACCCCGGCAATAATGGAAACTCTAGCGGCTCACCCCCCGCGACCGCTCTCAACGGGATTTCATCGCTCGCGCGCTATCGTCTTTCCGGAGGCGCGGGTTCCGTTTGGATGGGAGACGACACATGCCGGCCGAGGGCGAATCGGGCATCGCGGACCTGCTCGGCCGCGTGCGCGCCGGCGACCAACCGGCGCTCGCCGAGCTGTACGCCAAGCACCGCGACAAGCTGCGCCGCATGGTGCAGTTGCGGCTCGACCACCGGCTCGCCGGCCGCGTGTCGCCGTCGGACGTGTTACAAGAGGCGTACATCGACGCGGTCAAGCGGATCGACCACTACTTCGAGAAGCCGGACCAGCCGTTCTTCGGGTGGCTGCGGCTGATCGTGGGGCAGCGGCTCGCCGACGTTCACCGCGAGCACCTCGCGCAGAAGCGCGCGGTGAGCAACGAGGTGCCCATGGACCGCACGGCCCCCGGCGCGGATTCGGCGTGCTTGGCCGCGTGCCTGCTCGGGAGCGGCACCAGCCCGAGCCACGCCGCCGCGCGCACCGAGTCGTTCGCGAAGCTCGAGCGCGCGCTCGAGCAGATGGACCCGCTCGACCGCGAGGTTCTCGCGCTGCGGCACTTCGAGGAGCTGAGCAACACCGAGACGGCCGAACTGCTCGGCATTCAGCCGGCCGCCGCGAGCAAGCGGTACGTGCGCGCCTTGGCGCGGCTGAAGCAGATCCTCGAAACGATCCCCGGTTTCGCCGATTAGTGCGCCCCACGGACCCGAGCCATGCCGAGCGACGACCGCGACCCGGTGGACGTGCTGGCCGAGGAGTTCGCCGACCGCATGCGGCGCGGCGAGTTCCCGTCGGTGTCCGACTACGCCGCCGCGCACCCGGACCACGCCCACGAACTGCGCGAGCTGCTGCCCGCGGTCGCGCAGATGGAACTGCTGAAGCGGATCAAGCACCCGGCCGCGAAGCCGATCCCGGACCGGCTCGGCGACTACCGCATCGTGCGCGAGGTCGGGCGCGGGGGCATGGGCGTCGTGTTCGAGGCCGTGCAGGAGTCCCTCGGGCGCTCCGTGGCGCTGAAGATTCTGGCCCGGCACGCGCAGTTGGACGCGAAGCGCCGCACGCGGTTCTTGCGCGAGGCCCAAGCCGCGGCGAAGCTGCACCACACGAACATCGTGCCGGTGTTCGGCGTGGGCGAGCACGACGGCCTGCCGTACTACGCGATGCAGCTCATTCCCGGCGTCGGGCTGCACGCGCTCATTCACGGCTGGCGCAAGAAGGCGGGGCGCGCCGCGGGGCACGCGCCGTCCGAGTCGCGCGCGCGGCCGGTGCCCACGGTGTCCGGGTCGCGCCCGGTGCCGCTCACCGAACCCGCGGCCGAAACCCGAACCGGCTCGTCCGTCGAGATCGATCTGAACGGCCCAAAGTACGGCGACTGGGCGTTCGTCGCGCGGGCCGGCGCGCAGGCCGCCGAAGCGCTCCACTACGCGCACAAGCACGGCGTGCTGCACCGCGACGTGAAACCGGGCAACCTGATCCACGACGGCGAGATCGTGTGGGTTACGGACTTCGGCCTCGCCAAACTGAGCGAGAGCGACGGCCTGACCGCGACCGGCGACATCCTCGGCACGCTTCAGTACATCGCGCCGGAGTGCCTCACCGGCGACGCGGACCCGCGGTCCGACGTGTACGGCCTCGGCGCGACGCTGTACGAACTGCTCACGCTCGACCCGCCGTACCCCGCGGACAGCCCGGGCAAGCTCATCAAGATGATCGCGGACACCGACCCGCCCGCGCCGCGCGCGCTGAACCCGGACGTTCCCCGCGACCTCGAAACGATCGTGCTGAAGGCGATGAGCCGCGAGCCGCGCCTGCGGTACGCGAGCGCGCGCGAGTTCGCCGCCGACCTGATGGCGTTCCTCGAAGACCGGCCGATCAAGGCGCGGCGCACGAGCACCGCGGCGCGCGCGTGGCGCTGGTGCCGCCGCAACCCGGCGGTGGCGGCCCTCGCGGCGAGCACGCTCGTGGCGCTCAGTTTGGCCGCCGTCGCCGGGTGGGTGGGCTACGCGCGAACCACCGACGCCCTCGAGCGCGAAGCGGCCCGGCGGCGCGACGCGGAAGTGGCGCAGCGGGCGGAAGAGGCCGCGCACCGCGACGCCGACCGCGCGCGCGGCGAGGCCCAACAGACGGCGGCGAAGCTCGAGTCGAATCTGAAGCTGTCGCTGGAGACGTTCGAGAACGTGTTCGACGCCGCGGCCGGCAGCGCGCGCCCGGCGTTCGGGATCCCGATTCCCGCGCTCCGCGGGCACGGGCACGGGCGCGGCGGGCACGGCGGGCCGCCCGGCGGCGCGCCGCCCGGCCCGCCGCCGGGCGCACCCGGCGGGCCGAGCGAACTGGCCGCGAGCAACGCCGCGGTGCTCGAAGCGGTGCTCGCGTTCTACGACAAGTTCGCGGAGCAGAACGCCCCCACGCAGCGGCTCCAGATGGAAGCGGCGAAGGCGTCGCGCCGCGTGTGCGAGGCGCACGTGTGGCTCAAGCGGCCCGACAAGGCCGTGGCCGCGTTCCGCCGCGCCGTCACGCTCCTCGAACCGCTCCACGCCGCCGCGCCCAACGACCCCGACGTGCGCGACGAACTGGTGACGACGTACGCGAACGCCCCGGGGGGCGCGTTCGCCGATCGCGACGCGCCGCTGCGCCGCGTGGCCGAACTGACCGCGAACGACCCGTGGCAGCGCGGCTCGGCGCAGTTCAGTATCGGCCTGATGCGCCAGCAGGAGAACGACGAGGCCGGCGCGCTCGAGGCGTTCCGAACCGCGGTCGCGACGCTCGAAGCGGTCCGGCCGCTCCCGCAACAGGCCCACACCGAACTGGCCGCGGCGCGCCTGTGGTTCGCCGCGCTGTTGAGCAAGCGCGGGCAGCACAAGGAGGCGCGCAAGGAACTCGAAGAGTCGGTGGCCGACCTGCGCCCGGTGGCCGGCCCGCCCGGCCCGCCCAACCAGAACCGGGAACTGTTGGGCGTGAGCTACTTCGCGCTGGGCGAGGTGTGCCGCCAACTGAAGGACGGTGCCGCGGCCGAGCGCGCGTTCCGCGACGCGGCCCAGTACGCGGTCGTCGGGTTCTTCGGCGGCCCGGGCGGCGGGCGCCCGGGCGGCCCGTTCGGCGGCTTCCCCGGCGGCCTGCCGTGGGTCGGCGGCAAGAAAGACGGCCCCCCGGGCAAGGGCAAGAACTGACCGCGGCCGCGAAGTACGCGCTACAGCGCGTCCAGCAGCGCGCGCCAGCCGACTTGCGTGCCGAGCGCGACCAGCGCGCTCACGAGGCCCAGCACCAGCACGCACTTGAACGCGAACACGCGGCGCTGGAAGCGGCGCTCGTCGGTCGGGCGTTCGATCAGGCCCGTGATGTAGTCGATGCGCTTCGGGATCGGCCCGTGCGACCAGTGCTTCACCCACTCCACGAACCCGCGCCACGCGCGCCCCAGCCTCGAGCCGCGCGGCCCGGCGTCGTGACCGCCGCTCACGCGGTCCAGCGCGCGCGCGAACGTGCGCACGCCCGTCGGGCACAGGCACTTCGCGCCCTCGGGGAACTGCGTGTCGGCGTCGTGCCCCGTGCAACTCGGGTTCGCGCACGACACCGCCTTGCACCCGTACACGTCGGCCTGCCGCTCGCACCGGCGCGACAGCGCGCCGAACACGAGGAACAGGTACGCGGCCGTTATCGCCACCGGCGGAAGCACCAGCCACGATTCGAAGCCCGCGAGCGTTTCGCGCACCTCCACCCACTCCGGCGCTTCGGCCGCGTCCAACCGCTGCGCGAGGAACAGCACCAGCGCCGCGATCGTGGTCAGGCTGAGCAGCAGGAACAGCGCGTACAGCCACACGTGCATGTGTTTCGCGTGGCCGATCTCGTGGCCGAGCACCGCGTCGAGTTCGTCCGGCGGCAGCTCTTCGAGCAACCGGTCGGTGAACACGACGTACCGCGCGCGCGGGATCAGCCCCGCGATCAGCGCGTTGATCGCGCCGCCGTTGGTGTGCCACACGAGGAAGTCCGAGCAGCGGAAGTGCAGGCGCTTCGCGAGCGCTTCGAGCCGGTCGCGGGCGGGGCCGGGCGGGAGCGGCTTCAGGCCCAGTACCGGTTTCATCAGCAGCGGCAGCAGCAGCACGAGCAGCGGCCCGGTGAACAGCAGCGCGATTCGGAACGCGTCGGACTGCGCCGTTTCCGGTGCGAACCGGCCGAGCGTCTGCTGCCCGGTCACGAGCAGCACCGGCAGCATCACGAGCAGCACGAACTGGCGCGCGTTGTGCAGCACGTACCCGCCGCGGGTCCAGAACGGCCGGTCGGGGTTTTGCGCGGCGAACAGCGCGCGCTCCGCACTGAAGTAGATGAGCCAGCAGCCGAGCAGCACCGCGAAGTACGGCAGCGGCACCAGCAGTTCGGCGAACGGCGCGAGCACCTTCTGTTCGTCCGCGGTGACGTACACTTCGGATTGCACCGCCGCGCCCCAGCCGAGCGCCGTGACGCACGCCGCGGCGGTGCCGACGTTCACGAAGAACAGCCGCCGCCGCCACGCGCCGTAGTGCCGCGCCACCTCGAACCGGCGGGACGGGTCGGCGCGCACCGCGCGCACCACGAACGTGCGCAGCGCGAGCGCGCACCCGAGCACCAGCGCCACCGCGCCGCCGGTGAGCGCGGCCGCGACCGGTGGCGAAAAGCCCAGCGCCGCTTCCGACCACCGAACCGGCAGGCACGCGGCGACGAGGGCGAGAACGAGAAAGATCGGCATACGAGCATCTTACGCACGGGCGGTGCGCGGTGTTACCATGAGCGCATGGACGACCAACTCGCCCTCCTCGCCGCCGTACTGGAGTTCCCGGAGCAGGACGCGCCGCGGCTCATCTACGCCGACTGGCTCGACGAACACGGCGACGCCCCGCGCGCCGAGTTCATTCGCGTCAGCGTCGAACTGGCGTGGCGCCCGTACAGCGAGCGCCGCACGGCGCACTACCGGAACCTGCTCGTGCGGTTCCGCGCGCTGGTCGCCGCGCATCGGCCCGGGTGGGTCGCGCCGTCACCCCTTCCAACATGTCATTGGCGTTTTGACTTGGCGAGGACTCTGGCGGTGGCAATGTGTGGACTCCCTGTGCCGCTTTTCTTTCGAGGTTGCGGTTTCTTCGGGCCGCGTTTCTTCTTGG
>Ga0169931_10002660_pt1 | contig 28931 bp, 21 predicted proteins | sample Kivu_15m_20L_FD_129675 | JGI IMG/M metagenome (GOLD analysis project Ga0169931, IMG submission 129675) | Freshwater microbial communities from Lake Kivu, Western Province, Rwanda to study Microbial Dark Matter (Phase II) - Kivu_15m_20L... | ecosystem: Environmental > Aquatic > Freshwater > Lake...
CATCAGGCGAAGCAGGTGGATTTCAGGACGGTTTCTGTCTGAGGGGTATAGTTGTATTAAATCCAGAACAATCTGATAAAATGCAGTGGAAGCCAGATAGCCTTTTAAATCGGGATAATGGTCTTGAAGGTACTTCAACCATGCCATCCATACTGCAGCCTGCCTTCCAAGTCGCCGACTAATTAAAGTCATCCCTTCTGCAGGGCTGAGCAGCTCCACATCTTCCATGGTTTTTTTCTCTGCCTCCCGAAGCAATATACCAACAAGGGAGCCGAGAGGAATTGCCTGGATTCGGGCAATCTGCCGAAGAACCCTGGCCGTCAAGGATCCTGTATTTGCCGTATCAGCCAACGCTATATCTAGGAATTGACCATAAACTAGAGCCTTGAGACTGGGAGTCTGTGAAGTGGTTAACAGTTGGGATGCCTGCAGCTTCTCCAGGCCACGAAGGACCACATCGGCATGTTTTTCTTCGCCGGCCCGACCTGCGTGAAGCAAGGAAGCCAATATTTTTTCCGAAAAAAGATAGCCAAGGCGAATGCCAGCCTCAGGATATTTTCGGTGCAGTTTTGTAAGCAATTTCCATGTCTGCATTTTGTTTCGGCGAAGCATTTGCCGAAGCAAGGCATCCCGATACCTGCGCAACCGATATTTGCCGGGCAATTGTTCCGGCTTTCGGCTGAAGAGCATGGCCAACCTTTCTGGATAGCTGGCCATTCCTTCTTCCGGTTCCTGGTCAGATTGGATAATTGCTGGGAGGTTGCCTCGCAGCAGGCGTTGCACGATTTGCCTGATTTCTGACTTTCGGGAAAAAACCTGAGGCATGGCTTGCATGGCCTCCATCATGCGCTCTAGGATTTTTTGATAGGCAATGCCATACTGGCGGGACAGCATCTCCAACTGCCTTCGAAAAAATTCCGTCTGGTCTATACTGCTTGCCTTATGGGCCAGCAAGTAGGTAAGGATAAGTTCCTGCAAGACTTTGGTGAAAGCTCTGTCCTCTTCTTCGACCACCTGCTGCTGTTGGTGAATTCGGGAAAGATCGGCTGCATACTCACGAAAAAAGGAGGAGGGCCGCGGACCTAAAATGCCAAATAGGGCGTACAAGGTTTCGTCCTTGAATTGATGAACAATTCTCTTTCGAACCGTTTTGGCGCGACCCACGTCGAAGATAAGTTCCCGGGTGCGGTAGGTTTCAGTGCGGATGGCCTTCCGCATGGCATCGTCTGGCAGGTAAGGAGGGGTATGCCTTCCCCACCAGGGTAGATTTCCCTGTTCCAAAAAATAGCGAAGTAAAAGGAACTCGCGTTCTTCGACCGGGATAGTATGCATGGGGCGTGTTCCCGTGCCTACCTCCTCCTTTAAGGCCTCTAAAAGCCATTTTTTCAATGCCTGACTAAAGCGTGAAAGGAGTTGATCCGGGCTATTTGTCAGGGAAATTTCACCAATATCAATCTCCATTTGAGGAATTCGAAGGGCATATGGACCTAGCCCAAATTCCTGAAAAATATCCCTTAAAATGCCGGGTATTTGGGTCTCTCCAATACGGGAGATCATATTCGCCAAGGTAGGGTAGTCCTTTTCGGCAGGGATTTCCACCTCGAAGGCGATGGTGTCTACTACATGTCCTTCCCCGCCTTCCATCTTGGGCAATTTAGTTGCCGTAAGCGAGCAGTAGCTGAACCAGCTGCAAAGACAAGACGTCTAGGGCAGCATGATCTAATGGAGTCAGCTGCATTTGCTCCAGCCATTTCTGATAAACGCCCTCGAAATGACTCATTTCCTCTACGCCAACAAAATGCAGGTGGAAATGGAAGTGTGCAGGAAGTAGTTCAGCCAAAAGTTCTCGAAGGAGAAAGCGGAAATCTTCATTTTGGAAGCGAGCAGGCCAATCAGGTAATACGAGACTTACTGCGTGGGAAAATTCGAAGGCGATTGGGAATAAAGCTGCAGGAGAAGATAGCTGTACTAACTCGTGACTGGCTTCAATATCCCTGCGCCCTTCCATCAATTCTTGAAAGTACTGTATGGCAGCATCTATTTCTTTTTCGGCAACATAGCGGGAATAAAAGGTTTTGTCAAACCGTCCAACTTCCTCATGCCGGCCATCGTAAAGGACCAGACGAACCTGGGAACCATCTTCCGTTTCCTCTATCCCGTACTGCTCCTTTTTAACCCCAAGAAATGGCAGGTCTTCGACCAAATTTCTGAGTTTTCCCGGATTGTCCGAAGAGCCGCCGCGCAAGTAAATGCTTCCTTGGTCATCAAAAAAATGGATGGTGTACATGACGCTTTCCCTGGGGCGCAAAAGTAAATGTTCTAAAAGATGAAAGCCCTCACACTGAAAATTCAGCGAGGTAAAACGCGTCATGGTTTGCTGCCATCGTTCTTGACAGATTCCCTCATCAAGCGATTCATAGATGACGATTGCTTTCCCGGCCTGAGGGCTTTGATAGACTAAATGGTACCGATAACTTTCATGCTCCTGCCCGCTGCGCAAAATCCGGTAGCTGGACGGACTGCTGCCATGCAGAAACAGATCGTGTATTAAGCGACGATCTCCTGCGTAAAAGGTAACCCTTAGTTCTTCGTATGAACCGTCCTTCAAGCGCATCACCTCCACCTTCTCACCTTTCTCCGCGGTGAGTTGAGCTATATCCCAGGCCTGCATGGCTTCGCTTCCCTGGCGGACCTGCGCGTCAAGAAGCAAAGGGCGAATCAGCGAAGAGGTACCCGAATTGCGCATATCCAAAAGCAGATTGAGCTTTTGGGCTATTATGGATATATTGTTGGTGTCCCAAGCTGGCATGCGGATATGATATCCCTGACCCCTTCCGTATCCAAGCGGCAACATTTTTTCCAGGAATCTAATTTTCGCCTGGATGACTTGGTTTTCAGTCTCTTCGCGCGTAGTAAAGCCACGTAAATTGCCAAACTTCCGCAACAATTCCGCCGGGAAGGTCTCCCCAAATCGTGCCATCAGGTGATCTAACATACGGTTCCGCCTGTCGACAAAAGGATCCATTTCTCTGTGAATCCTTTCAAGCACTTGCCCATAAGCCTCCTTGTTTTCCTGAAAGACCACCTTATCCAACTGAGGGATGTCAGCAGGGATTTGCGTAAAATAGGTCTGTTCAAGACCAGAAGCAATGGAAAATAGGCGGCGAGTGTTTGCTAGCTGAGCCAAAAAGTCAGCCATGATTTGTTCAAATACTGTCAAAAAAGCTTTCAACTGCAGAGCTTGGGCTTTGCGCTCCGGGGTGGCATCAGCTGGAAGGGAATTTTCTTTTAATCCGTATATCTCCGGCAACTCATGCTGCAAAGAGAAATAATGTTGTATTTCTTCTTTGGTGAATCGGCCTTGCATTCGGGGCCGGGTTGCCGGCTTTGACGTGCGATAAGCCTGAAGACTTTCTGCAACCTGAGCGTTGAAAAATTGCTGCGAGGTCTGGCTGTCGGTCTGATAACGAATTTGATTTTTCAGTAAGACTATCTGATTGCCTCCACCGCTATCTTGATCCAGATTATTATCCAAATAGGGGAACTCATCTGGCTCAAAGGTTATAAGATTATCGTGAATACGCACTTCGTCGCGCATCAGGTAACATTCCTCAATAGTTTTTACGCCCGCAACCTCGGCGATTAGTTCCTGGATGCGGGACAGGTAAATGCCACTAAGAACCGGTGAGAGGTCTTGCTCTGGAATATGACCTGCTACCGTGGATGGACCCTGGAAGATTTCCTGTGTATCCATACCTTCCTCAAGTAATTCATCAGGATGCCGAAAACGGATAGCAGGGTTCAAGAAATCATTAACCCGTGCAAATATTTGTGCCAGCAGCAATTCTCCTACCACATCAGGATCAATTTGTAGCCTGCCACGAAGACTAATTTTCACGCCTTTCATGATGATCACCCGCCCCAAATCGTAACCAATAGGTCGATTGGCGTGGAATACCTCTGCTATTCGGGACGATAGGAGGTCCCGTCCTGACTGATCCAGGTCTTTCCCGGCTTGCACAAGCACCTCCAGCAGACCTTGGTAGCCGGCTGCGTCATCGCGGATTGGGTTGACCCAAACATTGCGAATATCTGGAAGCTGGCCTAGGAAAAGTCGGCGAAAATCGTTCATCCGCAGTGGCGCAACGGGAAAAAGTTCTTCAGGGTAGTAAAGGAGGTTGTCTGCCTCCCGGGATGACTGATCCTGTTTTGGAAACAGGAGGTCGGTCATGGGAAACCTGGTTCGGTAACCTAAATCAGTGATGGCATAGCACAATTGCTCCATTAAGGTTACGCCCGGATCATGGTAGTTGTAATCGGTCCAGTTATTTCCCGAAAATTCCTGCGCCTTGCGAAGGGCCATGGCACGCAGCCCTTCGTAATCCAGAGATACCTGAAGATCTTTTTCCCTGCTTACGGTCTGCGCTTTTTTCATCGGCTTACGGTGTCTCTAAACTTGGGGAGACAACAGACTGGTTACATGAAACTGTATGGCAAATGGCTCGGCACTTCGGTCGTTTAGACCATAGTGACGACGAGTGCGTACTTGTAAGGCATAATTGTTGAGTGAACCGATCCAACGCAACTGTAGCCCATTGAGGAATCCACCATAGTGCGCTGCGGTCTTGCGTATGGACCAGCGGGAGAGGAAACCACCGAAAGTGGCTACCGCAATAGCATGGATTAGGGCATAACGCCCGCTGCCTTTATTTCCGGCGACTTGAGCCACAATTTCCAAGGCATGAACCCCGTCTAGTCCGCCAAGGATATCGTGCCAGTGAGCGTCTGCTGGGACACTACCGGAGGCGAAAGTACCCTTGCGGCCCTCCATAGCCACAAAGCCCTTTACTTCCAGACGGGATTCAGGATTGGATAGTCCAATTCCGACATTTCCCCCGTTTTTCAATACAAATCGATGATTACCCTCTGCATCGCGAAAGGACAAGCCCCGGGTACTGGCCTCATTGAGACTGATAGACCAGTCTGGTCGCGCTGCCTGGGAACTCTCGTAGAAAGACAGAAGACGCCGGGAATAACCCATAGGGGCGATGCGAAATCCGTCCTCCACACTTCTGGCTATACCGTCCTCGACGATATTGATGGAAGAATCAATCAAATCGGCAAAATGGGTTTCCGTGGGTACGGTCCCTTTGCGAAAGAAGTTCTTGAGCGTAATCCGGTTTAGCAGCGCCATAGTTTATCCGAATGTCAAGGTGAAAGTTGTAGGAACATCTGCTGCAGATTTGCCGACCGTGGGGTTATTGTCAGGTACCTCAACCACAGGCTCCTTTTCCTGATCCGAGCCAATTACAAGCGTCTGCCCAATGCGGAAATCCGACAGATTGGCAGGCTCTGGGGCACGGAACACGGGTTTTTCAAGTACGGTAATGTCATTGGAAAAACTGGGAATGAGGACAGACCAGGGCGTTCCTCCTTGCAGCAAACTATCGGTTGAGGCTGAATCTGAGGCGGTGTCTTTAAGCATGTAGATTCCATTGTCGCTTACTTGAAGCTGAATGATTGAAAGGCCGGTGAGAAAACGCACGTAGGGTCTGTTCTCCACAAATTGGGCTAGGGCAGATTTTCGAATGCTTCCACCCAGCGCCGCTTCCACATCGTCGTCATAAAACCAAGGACATAAAAAATGCAGTAAATCTTGTTGCAATTGCCTGATGTATCTGCCTGGCGACTTTCCCTCAAAAAGAATGCTTGCCTTAAGACGGAGGTATTCATAGCTCGGATTTCGGATTTCCAGTCGAACAAAGGGCGAGCAGCTGCGCTCCAGGAAATCTCGCATCTCCCCAATCAATTCCGGACTGAGCTTGGGTTCAAAAAATTGCTTTTCGCCATATACCCGCGGTATGGCTACGATAACAAGAGCTCCTTGTTCTACATTTTGTTCATACCCTTGGTGGCCAATGCATCGCACCTGGTTAAGCGAATCAAAGCGATCCAGTAGCATGCGTTCCACGTCCCAGCGGGTAAGGCATCGATTTTTGTGGCGTATGGATTCGGCTATCCGAGCGTGGAAAACGGCCTCAATCTCTGCGGGTGCTCCGTGAAAAGAATCTAATGGCTGAAGAATTTCAGTAATACCTTCCACCGGCTCGGCAAGTTCCCTGGCACTCCCGGCGGGAAGAACCACCGGGTGTTCAAAAGTGTGCTCGGAAAACTGATAAGTGGCAGTGGTAGCATTCGTATAGACAGCTAATAAACGGCTATGTAAATCCGCTTTTTGTCGGGCAGAAACCCGAATCCAGTGCCTGTTTCCTGGCATTAAGGACGGACAGGGGCGCATGTCAGTGGGGAGTAAGAAACTGCATATACCTGTCACCATGAGGTGCCGGGTACCGTCATTAAGAAGGTTGGCTGTCTCAAAATCCTTCCAATCTTCCCCGGTATGATACTGCCATCTGACCTCAGGGATATGACCGATTTCCCATTGCTCACTGCGGCACATGTGCAATAGCAGATGTAATTGCTGGGGCGGTCGCACATCTTCCAGACCGATGTGAAAATAGCCCTCCTCCGGGTATCCCGGCAAGATTTCCTTCCTGCTGGGTCTGCCGGCATCGAAAACTTTTTCTTTACCAAAGGGATGCAGATGGAAAAACATTTCCCCCTTTAGGGAATCATTTTCGAATAATCGTCGTTCGTCAAACTGGAGCCTACTTTTTGCTTGATAACTTACCCGCACGGAGGAAACAACAGGGAACACTGGATTTGCAGGAATCGGGCGCATGGGTTTTTCACCTGATAGGAGGGAGTTAGGCTTTGCATTCTCCGTTACCGTCTCTACAAATAACTTTGGGTACCACTCAAAACCAAAGCCCATGGGTGGATTACACAAAGTGAACTTTAGGTATCCAGCCTCCGGATGTTTTCCCTGCATGGTGACCGCTTCCTCCGACAATTCGTAATCGGGCTGTATTTGTAATCCTGCTAAGTCAATACCCGAAAAAGTAATCTTTCGTACCCCTACCTCCTGAGTATCTGCGGGGAAAAGCGGAAAAGATTGCCTGGTTTCCTCCTTTACCGGTGCATAGCGAAACTGCGAAAGGGCACTTAGGTTAACCTGAAAACTCGTTGCATCAATATGCTGAGGATAAGCTTTGTAATGTTCCGAAAAGGTGCCGCCATCCAGAGCCAAGGGCATATAATCCAGATCAACCTGCAAGTTGGTCAGGTCCTTGGAAAAGAGTTCAGCACATCCCAAAAGAAAATAAGACCCTAATCCAGGTACCGGTCCCAGCAAAGGAAAGGGTGTGGCTGGGTCAATGGCTCCCAAATGATTATAGCACTTTACATTTCGCAAACTTTCTACCCTGACGGATAAATCAATGGACTGCAGGCTCATATTCTCCAAAAAAGAATAAGGATGATTGGCCGGATTTCCAGATACCAGAAGTTCCAAAACAGGTTGCTTGGCATCATATGCCCGACCATGGATTTCATCTATCCAAGGAATCACCGCCGGAGCCGCTTCTCCAAGTTCAAAAGAAATGATAATGGCATCTTTGGACCAGTCCTCTGGGGCTGTGATATGGTATGCCACTACCTGAACCCATCCTTCCGGACCTGTGTAGGAGAGACTGAAGGCTTGGGAGAATATTTCGTGAAAAATCTCCTCTGGCCTCCTCTTCCGATTTTCGGCAATGTCAACAAGCAGGTAGGTCAGCTTATCCATGGACTCGGCGGTGAAGGTAATAGCCATGGTTATCTGGCGAATACCTCCACTCAATCGGAGGACAGGAGATGAAAGAGCAAATCCAAGGTTCACATCCTGCATGGTTCGCTCTTCCCCTGAGAGGAATAACTGTTCTTCACCAAGACAGGGATAAAGTCCTGGTTGCTGGGGATTCGCTGTCTGGCAGCTATAAATTCCCGATACCAGACGGAAACGCGAGTAGGCATCCACAAGCGGATTACGGCTAAGGTAAAGGGTAAGCAACATCGTTGGACGTATGTGCGATAGCTGGATTCCGTAATCTATGGCATACAGTTCCGGGTGGCCCAGCGCATTTTGTCCCGCCCGCACGAGTAACCCTTTATCTATTGTTGCCTCCTGGATTCCGGCCGATAGGATGCCACTCAAGAAAAAGGTATCTGCTTTCCCTGGCCGGGGTTTTTGCCCCAGTATGTCTCTGTAAAAAAAATGGAGATGTTTGTGGGTAAGTTCATTGAGATCGGACTTAACCACCTCGTATAGTTCCAAAAAGGTGAATAATAGTCCGTTATGTGGAAGATGGTCATCGCTTCCGTAATATGATTTATAAAACAAGCCGGGGGCTTTCTGGTTAAGGCCTGTGATGATATTTATAATTGGTGGGTAAAGCAGAATGAGCTCCCGTACAGCGTGATTAAGTTGCACTAACTCGTTTTCCCCCCGGTCATAAATGGAAACAGGTTCCGTTTCTTCCACCGACCAAAGCGGGGAGAATCCAGTGTAGTCGAGCTCCATGAGAATGGGCAACTGACTGCCGGCCCGAGCCATATCATAGGCCATGAGTCGGGATAGCAAACGAGAACCCTCTCCGGTGATGGCGGCCTCTAGTTCATTTTCCAACGGAGTCGGATGTAAACCCCGATTGGCACCTGATGCCCGACGATACCAGTCATCCAAAGTTTTCAGCCGCTCGAGACAAAACCGAAAGAATCGTACAAATTGTCCCGCCCGGGCCTGTATTCCGTCGTATCCTTCCAAAGACTGCAGGATATCCAGTTTTTCTCGTTCCAGCGCAGCCAGGTCAAGTCCTGCAATTTCGGCTAGGAGGAATGCCTCGTCCCGCGCAAAGAAGGGGCGCCAGTCTTCCGTATTACCTCCTTCGCTGTCGTGATGTATCAGGTGTGCTGCAAGCTGTTGTATGAAGCGCAAGAAGTCGGCAGCCGTTCGCTCATCCAGCTGAAAATGCCCTGGCTCAAGGGCCTTATTGAGGCGACTTCGGCGGGAAGTCCCCTGATTTTCAGTAACAGACGGAAGTGAAGGTCCCATCTCAGGTTATCTTGGTGCCTTCGGCAAGATAAAAGGGATATACGATATTGTTGCGGACATTGGTGCTTTCAATTTCGTAATCGATACGCAGGTGTAAGATACCTTCCAGTATTTTTTCCTGCCCGGCTGTAATGGAATGGACAAAAATCCTGGGCTCATTGATGCGTAAGGCAAGCCCTAAATCCTGAAGAATCCAATCGATATTTCGACCACTGGCCAAATCAAATACATGCTGAAAAAGGGGGCTTCCGTATTCCGGCCGCATATCCCTCTCTCCTTGATGCGTGCCTAGAAAAAGCAGGATACTCTGCCGTATATCCTCTTCGTCGCTCACCATCCGGACGCTGCCGGTGCTGCGGTGAAAGGTGGGCGGAAAACTCCATCCGGTGCCTAGAAAAGTTTTTTCAGCATTCACCCGCCAATCATTACCGTTGGACAACCCAAAACAATACTTCCCCCGTGGGCACAGGTGTCCCCCATGCGAACCGCGGGTTTACTGCAAATTAAAACAGTACCCGATCCTTTAACCACAGAATCAGGGGGTCCCACGCAAACGGCCGAATCTCCCATTACCGCGGCAGGTAAAAAGGAAATAAGTACAGTGGCAGCCCCGGGTCCGATAATGGGACCTCCTACGTGTGGAATTGGGGGTAGTCCCGGTGTTACCATAGGACAAACATGCATGTCCGTAATTCGTGAAGCAGGTGGCATAGCGCTGGAATTTTAATTTATCATAACGACCCCTCCCTTGACTACAGTCTGACCCGAAGCATTCAATTCTGCCTGGGCTGCCCCTTTCACAGAGGCTTTAACCTGAGCCTCCGCATTTACGTTTAGACCCTTTATGCTCACATCCCCTCCAGAACAGTCCAGCTCGATACCCGTGGTACCTTTGATAGAAACTTTCTGACCAGCCTTGATGGTGATATTGCCATCACTGGTCAGATCAATTCCGGAGGCGGAGGTTTTTATTTGATTACCGTTGGCATCCTTGACTACGATCGTCTTGTCTTTGTCAGAACACACTATCGAATTGCCGCCAGGTGTCAGTAGGGTGAGAATTTTATCCTTATCGTCAAACTCCAACTTTAGCTTCGACTTAGAATAAATGGCTTTCTTCGGATTGGCTGCATCAATGGTTTCCGGTGGCGCATTGGTGCTATTGTATAAGCTACCAAGGACCACTGGATATCGGGAATCTTCGTTCAGAAATCCAACAATAACTGAGGAATCTTTTTCAGGAATGAAGAAGCTGCCCGCACCCGAGGTGGCATAAAAATGGCTAAGCCGGGCCCAAATGCCCTGACCTGTTTGTTTCAGAGAGGGGATGAGTACCTGAATCCGGTATTCACTGTCAGGATCAGCATCTATTTTGGTTACTTTCCCAATGTGCAGCCCTCGGTGCGGGGGATGTACCTGTAAATCATTGGGTGTCCGGTCACCGTGAAGTAGGTTTGGGGAAAGGCCAAAACGAAGTGTCGTAAACCAGGATCCATCGCTCATTTCATGCTCAATGCCAGTAATCATGGTCTCTCCATTGAAATGGGTGCCAAAACCCTGCAGGGTGATTTTATCCCTTAGTGCCAACTGATTCATGCCCCGTACGGTAATTAACCCCCGGATGCGCTGGATACGCGAAAGAAATAGCAATCCATCGGCATAGACTTTAATCTCCGCACTCGGCATAGGACTATGATAGGCTAGGCTCAGTGATGAAGGACTGGCCACGGCCCCTAGGGTGGTCCCAGTAAGGTCCCCTCCAGTTGTCATGCCTGCAGGCTCTGAACCGGTCTGGCTTACCGCAGCAGTCTTAAATGGATCAAACGTGTCTGCCTGACTAGCCTGTAATTGTGAACCGGCATCAATTTCCCCTTCGAATCGTGCGATATTTTCACCGAAAATCAAAGTAGATTTGGAAGACGCACCAGCCGCCGGCACGGGTTGGTCAACGATTACCTTATTCTGACTATTGTAAAGCAACATCCCGTTGGCCGATGCCCGAAGCTGAAGAAAATCCCAGTTGGTCATCCGGTGTTGGATTAAAAATGGATGATTGTAGGTGGTGGCTTTCACCGTTTTAGATACCCCCGCTGCATTGATGAGGGTCGTCATGATATCGCTGTCTTTCTTTTTTTCGAAAATCTCTGATTCTTTCTGATAGGTGAGTTTCACGGCCTTATCGGCGCACTCCACGACGAGTAGGCTGCGGTGGAAAGCAATCTGATAACCCGTTTTGACCGAAATAGCGTGTTTTAATAGAATACCCGAAAAAACAATTTCATTCACCTGGTCATATCCCAGACTGATGACTACTTCAGCCCCGGGCTTAAAGGCTGCCATCTCACTTTCGGGAAAGGCGCCCAAGGCAGTATCCCCTCCCACGATTTCAATGCGGGCCCGGGCTATCCGGTTAACTTCTTCCCAGGTATGGATACGGAAAACCATAAGGTTATCCGCCAGTTGCGTCCCGTCAAATGTCAGATTGAAAGAGGTTGGTTTACCAAGGGAATCCAGTGGGGAAATACCTGCCATTTCGCACTATTTTTTCTCTAGCGGCGGAAATACCAGCCTTGTTCCCATTCGCAACCTGCGAAAGGATGGCAGGTCATTGCGGGATGCTATCTGCGCATAGTAGCGGGCATCGCCATAAAATTCGCGGCATAAGGCCGGTAGTGTATCCCCGGCCTTTATGGTGGGAATCCGCGTAATGTCGGGACTCTGATACTTGGATTCCTCCACCTCCCGATTGATGAATTCCTCTATGGTAAGGTTTATCGCTGCCCTAATTGCCTTCCCTTGGGTATTGAAATAGGTGTAGTTAATGTCGAAAGCCGTGACTATACCTTTCAGCGTGATATCTCCCCAAACCAGTAAAACGAAAGGTGGGGCATGTGTCGCTCGTAGAGGAACGATGGTAACATTTTTCAGTTTCTTGATGGAGGCGTCCAAACCGCTGCTGAAGTTGGAGGCAGAGGGTATGGTGCCATAGGTGCCACCGTCAGGGGTCTCGGGATGGGCACCAGTCAGGTCCAGGGTGAATTGGAACGAAATGGTTTCCTTGAAATAGGCTGGCGATTTCTGTGGAATAGCCCCTCCGTCAGCACTGGCCGGTTCCTCTTCACTGCCCTCATTTTTCCCAAAAGAACAAACTACTGAGGCCGGATTAATCTGCACCTGGTAGGTAAGGATACTTCCCGACTTTCCCTTGGCCATGTCAGCGTAGGTCTTGAAAGAGGAAAGGCTAAGATTAGTAGCTGCCGGCATTAGCGGTCTGTTTGCGCTTTAAGTTGTTCCAAAACCCGCTGGGTGATTTCCCGAATCAATTCTTCTTTTTGCCTGTAACTCAAACTGTGCACCTCTTCCTGGCGGCCATTTTCATCTTTTTCATCTGGAGGTTGGGCTTCGGGCCGGGCATCCCTTACGCGGGCTTTCACTACCAGTTGTCTAATTTCTACAGGCATAACCCTAAAATATTCTTTGGTAATATGAATAGGAAAACGTTATAGACTCTGTGACGTACATCGATTCTTGCGCATCAAAGGTGCTTATTTCCCACTTTGTCGGCCAGGCATTATAGAAAGCCCAAGCCATAGAAGGCTGGTTTTCCTGATTGGAATCCAGGAGATACACAATGACCGTGGCGGTTTGAATGCCTCCGGATGTCATGGACATTGTCGCCGAACACCACTGAGACAGGGGGGAATCTGCAGCAATGACCCCACGTTCCAGAACCAAGGGTTCGTAACTGATTTCTTCAGGAAGATGGTATACAGATCTGCTGCCAGCGTTTCCCTGAATCGGCTGCGTTCCCATACTCATGGATAAACCGGAAATCCGACTGAAATAATTGTCGCCGGAAAACCGCACGGCACTCCCCGATGCATTCCGATCGATGTTGACCGTGAAATTGTAGCCTGGGAAAGGCTGCAGGCGCGCGGGTGTTGTTCCGGGCATCAGGATGCAATAGGTGGTAGGCTTGAAAATGGGATTGCCGGAAAACAAAAAATCCCAGGAAGGCTGATGCCCCCTAGGATTTTTGTTTCCCGGTTATCCCGTTCCATGTGGACGGATTATCAGGCCGCCTCTATCGTGATGCCTTCACATGCGAATACGATGGATTCGATGGCTGCCTCACTAGTCTGGGAATTCATATCCGTTGGCGTAATCTTCTTCGGGAATGCGCCAGTGACTGTCCATGTCATCTTGGGTGAGGCGTCCTCATCCAACAACTTGATGACTAAAGTAAGCCGCTCGTAAGTGTTCAACTGAATTTTGATAATCCAGTCATAGAAGGAATTATCTGTAGTAAACACGCCCTTCTTCAAGGTGATGTCGCCGTACTTCATTAGTCCAGGCATCTTGATAGTCGAGTGGACTGGGCTATTGCCGTGGCGGTATTCTACGACATCGGTTTCAATGTCGAGACCAGACACCTCCTGGAATGGAAGATCCGTTTGGTCGCCAATATCTACTGAGAAATAAAACTTTGGTAATGGCCAGTTCTGGTCCTGATCGGCACCGGTTCCGGGTGTTGGAGCTGCCATAATATTAGCTTTTTAAGGGGAATGATTAGGATTTCTGCTGCTGTTGCTGGAAGGTGATAACGATAAACTCCGCAGGACGGACAATCGCTACCTTTACAGTAAGTTTCAACAGGCCGTCGAGGATGTCATTGGCTGTCATGGTTGATCCAAGTCCAATTTCTACCGAAAACGCGTCACCTGGAGTGCTGCCAGCCAACAATCCTCCCTGCCATTGATTATTCAGGAAGTTTTCGATGGTAGCTTTAATGGAAATCCAAGTGGTCGCCGTATTGGGTTCAAAAACATACCGCTCAGCGGCAATCTTGATGCTCTGCTCTAGGAAAGTCATTGTACGACGCACCGACACATAACGCCAGTCCTGGCTATTGCCGTCCAAGGTTCGGGCACCCCATACCAGGGTTCCTTTTCCCGGGAAAGAGCGGATGGCATTAACTGCCTTTCCGTTGAGGGGGAGGTTTAGTTCCTCTTGTCCCTCGTGCGTGATATTGACCAGAGGGGATACCACATTTCCCACACTTACGTTCGCAGGAGCTTTGGCAATATTGATGCTGTTGTCCACCATGGCGTAAATACCCGCAATGGCAGCACTCGGTGGCAACACGTTCAGGATATCACGCATATCGGAAAGGATGCTCTTGAATGTGGGGCTGATTACCTTAAGGGTATCTCCCAAGAGCAAGACTTCTGTTTCGGAGGATGCCCCTCCCAGTTTGGCGATTTCAGTCTTGATGAGCTCTGCACGAGCTTCCCGAACAAGACCCGCTGCAACCCCGTCGCTGATTTCCTTTGTGAGGATCTCGATGAGGCCGTCTCGATTGCTGATATGTGTAAAATCTACGTCAGAGGCCTGCACGACTGTGGTGTGGAGATAGGGATAATACGCAGCACCCCACTGAAGGAAATTGGCGCCAATATTGTCCCGGAACCGATTGACAATATCTTCATCGTCAAAAGTGCGTTCCTGATCCCCATTGTAGACATCCAGAATCGCAAACCGGCTTTTCATGGTGTACCCACTGTGTAGGAGCAATGCCTGCTGCAGCGATGCACAATCTGCCTCCTCTAATAATACCGCCTCTGGTACCACCAGAAGAGTAGGTTCCGGATACTTGAGCAGGGTAACCAAACCCTTCCCGTTGGCCGGGTCGTTGAAGTCTATCGCCTTAATGCCGTTGCCGTAGCCGCCAACAGAGACGATGTAACAATCACCGCCCCCGTTGGAATAAAAGTGCCGCAAAGCACTGTGCAACAGGTAACGAGTTGGTGTGTCCACACTTAACCGATAGCCGGACGCATCGTCCGCCGCAATAGTGAAGGTGGTCTTGGGGGCTCCGCCGAACAATTCCTCGTACTCCGCCAAGGAGGTAATACGAGTAGGTACGTTTGTTAGCGGTTTGTTACCCCTGGCTGCGCGTTGCGTGTAGCCGATGAATGCCGGAATCGCAGTGGAAACCGGTACCACCGAAGAGGAGAACGCACTTTTCTCCTCGATGTAAACGCCGGGGGTGGCCATAACTTTTGCCATACCAATGGATTTTTTTCAAATGAAATATTAAAAATCATGACAATATATAACTCATTTCAGATATAAACAAATTCTTGCAATAAAAAATTTTCGCTGTCTAAATCGGGAACTAGGGCGCGCGGTGAAGGACAGGGCAAATTTTTTATAAGTTGGTCCTCTCGGCCTTCTCCTTTCCGCAGGTATAAGCCCAACAATCTATCTGGTCGCTGACGCAAAGGCAACTTGGTGCGGGAAACAAAAACATAGCCTGCCCGGCCGTCTGGAAGCTGAGTTGGAGTAGCTGGACCAAAATCTCTTTCGCCTTCGAGTCCCCTCAATACCAATTGCCGTGGCTGAATCGGATAGCGCGCTAAACCATACACGAAATATTTCCAATAAGCACTCCTTTCCCCGAAACGGATGGCATAGCGAAAGGGCAATCGTTCCTGCATCTGCTCTTGGCCGAGACTAAAAAGGTCATTGTCCGCATTCAACACAATCCGTATGGTCCCCCGAATACCCGTTTCGTCGGAGTCCCTGCAAATGGCATCTGTGACTTGATCTTCCGGATGAAGCCATTCCCTGCCTGGATTAGGCTCAAAGACAATTTCTTGATTAGCTAAATAGGGCATTTCAGTAAAATGTAGGAACTGTGGATTCTGATTGGTCATCACTATTTCCAGCGGAATAGGATCCCGGTAGCAGGCATGCTGGAAATCCCGGCGGGTATCCAAAGCTAGGCTTATCTGGCTGGCACTGGTTTTCACTATGAATCCATGTTGTCCTGCCAGCACCTGGCTCTCAGGACTTAGCTGAAGCCGGAAGTCAGGACAGCGTCCGTCCGCATAATAGCCGTGCGAAATACTCACGGTGAGGAGCTCTTGGAATTGAACCGTATGATTTATCTGCATGGTGCCTTCTTGCTGCTTGGTAATGTACCTGGGTAATTATTTGTGTGCTCATCGGACAATACCATCAATGATATACCCTTCTTCGCCAATCATAGCCAATAATTCGGCATCATCTAATGCGGCAAGGGGCGTGTCCCTTATATAAAGGGAACCCCCGACTTTTAATCCTCGGGGTAGGGTTTGCAAGTTCGCGCAATGGTCCAAAATAAGATCTTCAGCTATCGTTAGGCCTTCTGGAAATTCAGCGATATCAGAACCTGAAAAATCAATACTTCCCGGAGTTTCCGGAATATTTCCCGAACCGGTTTTGTTGCCTTCCTTCAGTTTCTCCAGCAATTGCTCCACATTATCTTTTTCCTCTCCCAGATTTCGCTTTTTCTTTCGCCGCTTTTCCGAAAACAACAGCGGCAATATCTCTTGTTGGATGGTATGCTGCTGAAAGGGCAATAAGCGGAATCGGTAAACAATCGAGGGAAGGTATTTGCCACCAAGCATATTCCAAATATTGCTCAAAACCTGAAAATCGAGGTTGATAATCTCCGGGGTTATTTTTTCAACCTCCGGGGGAAGCAAGGGGGTGTTTTGTGGGTCAAACACTCGATTCCCCTGAAAAAAGTAAATCACGGCAGAAAGGAATCGCAAGCCCTCCCGATAATTACCTTCCGGGAAATTGGCTGCAAAAAGGACGTAAAGACTGATGTGTACGGCAGGAATGGTCCCTGGAGCCTGACCAATGCCCGTGTTGCGAATGCCTTTTTCCTCCTCCAAATTAATGAGGCTAAGTAGTATTTTATTATCCCCTTCAGCATTGGCAGCTCCGGAACTCTGGCCAGGAGGCATGACAGCAACGCGATCCTCCGTCTCCCCAAAAGTGTTCTTCAGGTATTCGTTTAGCGCTGAGCCTATGATAGGTAGGATGTTTTGTATCACAACTACGGATTTCCAGAGGTGATATCGTGTACCCCAACCAGCCGCAATAAGGCCCGAACCACGATGCGCACAATGTAAACACAAAGAAACATGACCCCCCAGCCAATGGCAAACAACTGTGCGGTGAAAACTTTTTCCACAGCATTCATCGAAGGGTCTGCGCTGGTGAGCCGCATCAACCCTAGAAAGACAAAAGAAAGTGGCACGGCAAGCACTGAGGCCAACACAAACCACATCAATTCCCGCAAAATGGCTTTTTTCATAAAGGGATTAGGGTCGACGTGAAGTAAAAGTCAACTGCATCCTGGTGATGAGGTAAAAAACAAGGGCTCCCATCAAAAAGGCCGCCAACAGGGTTAATCGTCCGTCGCCAAACCAGTCCAACGTACTTAAAAGTGGGACCAACAACATGGTACTTACTAGCATATATAGAAAACGCGTGAAGGTCTGTCCCAGGATTCCCGTCCGCACCCGCCAGTCCGCCAGAGCTATAACCCATCCAATGACAACACTTAAGGCAAAAAGAATCCAGGTGATAGCAAGCACGTTCTGGTACTTCAATAGGAAGGTTCCCATCCGGACAGGAAAGCCCTCCGCCGCATAAATGGGATTGACCACCCCCGCTGTATCTGTGGTGAATCGATTCTCCAATAGCTGCCACATCTCCGTATACCCGTTGTCGTATCCAAGGGCCCAGATGCCCACCCCCTTCAAACCATAACTCAGGGCCAGGTTGTACTTCTTTTCCATGGACTCGGCATCATCATACCAACACTCCACGGAGGTGCTATCCGCAAACTCCAGGAAAAAATACTTTGTCATGCTTACGAAATCGTACTGCGGTCGATAGTTCCCTGCATAAAGATCCATAACTTCCCGGTAAGGAACATCCCGGTCAAAATAGGTATCGTACACACCTCTGCGGTTGATTTTCCCTTTCCACTGGGCTCCGTAATAGGGTAGAGCAAGAACCGTTCGGGACACATCCAACCCGTTTTCCTTGTAAAAATCCAGGGTACTTTGTAGGCTTAAGCCGTTTCGCACCGTCGTTCGCAATGGCGCAACAGCTCCAGTCAATCCCTTTCCCTTATGGTAATCGTACCCCATGATTACCAGGAGATCGACTACCTTACCCAAGGCTACAGCGTCAAAAGCCTCCCTATTGCTGTGGGAGGGGAGGGTAATAGATAAAAATGGTCTTTTACCGGGCAACCGTCCGGACAAACTACTGCGTAATTGGCTTACAAACTGAACCAAGGTCTGACGGTGCCGCTCAGGAACATTTTCGAAATTCAAATCGACGCCATCTGCTTGCCTATCCGCTAGCAGGATCGCTACGCTGTCGGCAAAGGTATTCCATGCAGCCGGATTGGAAAGAAAGCGTTCATTGTCCTCCATCCCATGACTGGCCATGCTCAGCAAGACCCGCGTGCCTGAGGCCTTTGCAGAATCAATTAAGGCAGTCGTACGCCATTCCTGCATCTGGACGGGATTGGCGTACGACCCTGTTTCAGGGTCCACGATATAAGCAAAATATGCTATAGTGCTGAGCAATGAAAAATCGTACGATTCCCAGGCACTGCCCATCCAGTGAGGGTGCCAGCCAAATACTTCATACTTTGGGCTAAGTCGGCGGTTGGTGGGGCTTTTTATAAAATATAGTTGTTGGATGGAATCCCAGTAAAAGTTAGTGGCTCGTAGCTTATTGGGATTATTTGGATTGAGATAATCGTAAAGGTAGGCATACCGATTGAGCATGTTTTGCTGCTCCGGCGTAGCCAAAGCCTCCTTCATTTCTTTCTTTTCAACCTCATTTGGTTTTTTACCTTCCATTCCCAAGGCCTTTTGCAGTCGATTGGCATCTCGGTAGATTAGGCGAAGGGAGGATTCCGTTTGCCTGGTGCTTCGCTTGGCTTGGAAATAGGCATCTCTAGCCCCGCAACCCGAAAGAAGGGTGAGGATGATGGCAGCCGCCGCTCCGGCATAAAGCAGGGACAAGGCTTTGGTTGTCATTCGGCAGTGATTTTTAAATATGGGCGCAATTGCATCCGCTGATTAATAACCTGTTCGGTAACAGGAATCCCCTTCAGATAAATAGACCGAAAATAGACAGTCTGACTTGCTGCCCCATGAAAATTCAAGCAAGCTAAATATAGCCTATTTGACAGAAATCGCGATGGTGACCCCATGATGAGGCCGTAGTTTGGGCCCCGTGGGCCTTTGTAGCTTAAGGGCGCTTCGACGAAATCAGCCCCTCGTATAAGCTTATTCGCGTTTGGCTCATCCACCAGGGCGCATCGCATACTTCGTGGTTCGGAATCGGGCAGATAAGCCACTTTGCCGGCTGCAAATCCAGCTAACGCATCCCCGGTGGCATTCAGCAACTGAAAGGCTGCTTCCGATTTTTCCTGATATCCTGTCCAGAAGGCCCAGCCCTTAGCGTCGACGGCCTCCACAAACGGAATGGGAAACAGGAAAAAAGGAGATTGGCTCAAATTCCGGGAAGCTCCCACGGTTAGCCTCATTTCCGTAAGGGGCAGGTATTGGATATCTTCTCGGGTCACCAAACTGGTATCGGGCAAGTACAAGGTGTCCGTCATCTCCCGGGCGACTAGTTTTCGCTCCCGTTTCAGGATGCGTACGTACAAGGTGGATTTCAGGTCGAGCCATTGGCGGTTGCTTAAGCGTAGCAAAATTTCTCCCGCCTTGACGGCAGGAATCTTTGCAGCCAAAGGGTCTTTTCGCCGTAATTTATTTCTAGCATAAACAGGAACTCCCGCCGCAAGGACCTCAACCCGGCTCAAAGGCAAGAGGGAATTGTGGCGAACAATAAATTGCAAACTGTCCCCTTGTTCCAACAGGTATGGAATAGCCACATTATTTCGACGGGGAATTAGCAGGGCGGCGGGTTCTAATCGCTGGGTATCCCGTCTAGGATTTCGAAGTTGGCGGGGTATTTCCCCCTTGGATATACTTAACTTGAGCGACTCCCCGGCGTTAATCCGCTGCTGCAGACTATCTTTCACAGAAGCAAGCCATTTTTCAGGAATTTTTTCCGCCAAGCTTATCTCTTTTTCAGCCGCGGTAATCAGCCGCTCTTTTACAGATTCTAAAGATATCTGCCCGCGAACCTGCAGGGAGGATACCAGCCAAACGGCAAATGCCGTAAACGGAAGCACATTCCTCATACCTGAAAAGGGCCTTTTAACTTCTTTTTCAACAAATAGATTTGCAATTCCCGAAGCTCCTCCTCTTTGTTTTCTGACGCTTGCACCTCCAAGCCCGGAGGATGAGCAGCCGGGCGCTTCCGCACCTCAGGTGGCGGAGGCTTTGCCTGGAGGATAGGCATCTGGCCATCTGATTTCCGTTCTTCCCGAACCTGCCCGTACCAGGCTACCCGATAGGGGAGTTCCTTTCCTTGCAGAAGTAAATCGTATGGACCTACAGGTGCCAGAAGTTTTGAAAGAACCGGGGCAGTTTCAAGAAAAATAAACAGAAAGAGGATGGCCAAAGAGGTTGTTCCTGCTAAATCCCCGAGGGCCTCCAATCGCGCATGCAGGCCACGGGAAAAGTATTTTTCTACGGTGGCCCGATCTTGTTTACGGTTTTGGTCAAGTTGGAGGCGTTCTGTCCGAATTACCGCATATTTCCGGGCCGCATCTTGTTCGAGAGCGCGGTGTTCCGCGGAAAAAGCTTCGTATTTTTTTTGTTTTCGCATACACTCGCTGCCACGCCCCCTGCGACCTGTACCACAGGTTCCATCGCACTCACACCGATACTGGTCATAATACGCTTCCTTTAAGGACAGGCTGCGATCTAGCCGGGCTTGAACGACTTGCTCCCGGCGATCTAGTCCAGCCACCCGCGTTACAAATCCTTTTTCAATGGCAGAAAGCCTTGCCATTTTTTGTTCCGCTAATCTGTAGTTTATCTCCGTCCGGAAAAGTTCCAGTTCTAAGGGCCTGGAAATGACCAGGGCAATAAATACGGCCAATACCAAGCGAGGCAGCGCCTGAAAAATTTCCCGAACTGGCTCCCCTTTTTTGCGAAAACTGGAAATGAGGAAGCGGTCCAGATTGAAAATCAATCCTGCCCAGATTAAAGAAAGCAGGATGGATAACCCAATACTCTCGAGAATGAGTTGGAAAGCGAACAAGGCAGACAAGGCTGCCATGAGGGTGGTGAAACATACGGTAGCCCCAATTCCGGCATATTTAATCCGTTCGGACTGCGGGCATCCAGCCATGATTTCGGTGCTTACACCGGCAGCAAAATGAAGGAATGTTGTCATTCCCATAAGAAATAAAGGCTAAATGTAAACCATAGTTAATTGAAAATTAGGGCCTTTTTCGAAAAAAGCCGAACCAGGACTTCTCTTTTTCCTTTTTCTCTTCTGTTAAAATATAAAAGTGGAGGGTAGTCTGCTGCTCTTCGAACATGGTTTTCCAGGTAAAAAGCAGGGTGGTATCCTCCCGGAATTCCACGAGCCGATGGCCGCATAGTGGTATTTCGCCCCAGTTTCGTTCACTAAGGACGCCCATTCGCTCAGCTTCCCAGGATATCCGTACCGGGCTGTCTGGGGGTAGTGCAAAATGACCAGGTATAGAAGGATGGGCTGTAAGGGTAATAAAGGGGCCTTGGCCACCCGGTGATGTCTCCAGTTGGAAGTCGACCCCACGCTGGGAAAAAACTTTTACGAAAAGTCGACGCTCCGCGGTATCTTTTCCATTATGTGCCTGCAGGCTAAAGAGGGTATCCTCTTCCAAGGTACAGGTGTGGCTACCCTCAGGTGGAAAGACCAGGCCCCCTGGATACAATGTGACGGTCCGTGCAGGTTGAGCTAACCACTGTAGGTAAACCGAGTCTCCTTGTTTTACCCATTCTGGAGATGCCTGGAAGGCAATCCAGGGTATGCCACTGCGGTGGACGACTGGTTCTGCGTCCCTCGAAAGCAGACGAAACCGCTCAGCTGCAGCTGACCTATCTGCTTGCTCCTCCGCTGCTGAAGCCTTAACAGGAGTGTTTTCTGAAAGCAATATCACCTTGTCAAGTAAGGCGGACTGGCTACTGGTCCTGTCCGCGCCAGACCGAGCCGTAAAAATATGTCCACCCCCAGCGGAAAGGCGCATCAGGCAGCTGGCCATTTCGATAGATCTGGTAGATTCCGTACCCAGTAAAATCAATTCTACTAAGACTCCTCTGCGTTGGATGTCGAACAAAATGGGTGCTGTCTGTCCAAGCGCTGTTTCGTTCAATATACCCTGCCAATGGAAACGACAGGTATGGGAGGCAATGGCAAGTTGTTCCTGGAAAAGGGAATCCATGGATTTTCAGGGAATTACAAGTATTTTATCGCATAAATAAAATGAAAAATATAAAATTCGGGCTACATTGGACGCTATCTAATGTCTTCCAATGTCTTTGACTGTGGAAACTGCATGTCCTTTTGTTGGCATCCGGGCTTTTTCCGAAGCCGATGGCAACCGGTTTACGGGTCGCTCAAAACAGGTGGACGATGTGCTATTACTGCTTCACCGACACCGATTTATCGCACTCACCGGACAAGCGGGTTCCGGGAAATCATCCTTTATTGCCTCTGGTCTTATCCCTTCTCTACGCAAGGGACATCATGGGCTTGCTGGCAAGGAATGGGCCATTTGTCTCACTCGCCCAGGTCTCTCCCCACTGCGAAATCTGGCCCTAGCCCTGGCGGAAAATGACTTACTTAATCCATCGACTCGATCGGCTCCTGAATATCCTTTGTTGATTGAAAATGCACTTCGGAAAGGTGTTTCCGGATTAGAAACTATTTATAACCAATCGGAAATTGGGGGTCGTAAAAATCTGCTTATCATCATCGATCCTTTTGAGGATCTTTTTTTGCAGGGGCGAAAAGAATCCAGGCAAAAACTCGATGAAGAACGAAATGCCTTCATTCATGCCCTTACCGCAGCAGCTTCTGCTGAAGATACCGCGGTTTATATTCTGATTGTCCTGGGCGTGGAGAGTATTTCGGAAATTTCCCCTTTTCGCCGGCTCCAGGACTTTCTCAATAAAGGTCAATACCTTTTGCCCCGGATGAGTGGAGTGGATTTGCGTCGATTGCTCACGCAACCCCTTGCGGAATCTAGCCTCTCCCTAGGGTCCGGGGTTTCGGAATCGCTGCTTACGCAGTTTGGAAACGATATGCGCCTTTTGCCAAATCTGCAATTTCTCTTATATCAGGTGTTTCGAAAAATCAGTAAAGCAAATCCGGAGCGAACGGTTATCGAATTAAAAGACCTAGAGGAAGCGGGTAATCTTTCACATGCCTTTCCGCAGCATCTTGAATCGAGATACAATGACCTTTCCGAGACCCGGCGCCTGTTGCTTGAAAAAACGGCTAAGGCCATGGTATCTGTGGAACCGGTTGGCCGACTTACCCAGCCTCATACGGTGAGCCACCTTAGCGCTGTATGTGAGGTTTCACCGAACGATATGGCTCCCCTGCTTCTTTCCTTTACTGGTGGAGAAGAAGGGTTCTTGGAGATTTTGCCTCCAGATAGTACCGGGGGAAGTTTGCCTGGCACCCTGCATCCGGAAAGCTTGGTATTTCTTAAAAACGAAAACTTGCTCCTTCCATGGGAGCGTTTTCGGAATTGGCTTGGTTCGGAGAAAGAGTCGAGGGATATCTACCGGCGCTTGGTTGCTGATCAACAACGCTATGCTGAGGGCAAAACATCTCTTTTGCGGCCACCCGATCTGGACTACATCTGGAATTGGTTCATTGAAACTCGGCCAAGTGCTGCATGGGGTGAAATAGTAGCTCCCGGATTCCAACACGCTATAGCCTATTTGCAGGAAAGCCACACGGCCTATCTCAACGAGGTTTCAACTCGCGAGAACGCCCGAAAAGAGCAGATTCGCCGCATTCGGCGAAATATGGCTGTTGGGATTGTTGCCGGTTTACTTATCATAGCTGTGGTTTCCGGGCTCGCCCTCAAGGCCGAACAGGACCGGCGACAGGCCGTGGTGGCGAGAAACGACGCCAATAAGGCCAAGGAAAAAGCTGTGGAGGAACAAAAGAAGGCCTTGGTTGCCAGTCTTGCGGAAAGTGAGGCTAAAAAGCAAGCCCAAGCTGAACGAACACTTGCGCTCGAAGCCAGAGATGCCGCCAATCTGGCGAAAGATCGGGCTCTGGAGGCTCAAAAGGCCGAAAAAAAGGCCACGGTTGCAGCAGAAAACCAAAGACAGGTTGCCATCCGGGCCAAGGATGTTGCCGACCAGGAGCGGGTAAAAGCCGTAGAGGCAAGAAATGATGCGGATAAGGCCTCCCTGGAAGCTTCCAGTCGAGAACGTTTCACCCAAGTAAAAAATGAGTTGTTTGTCCTTTCCGGGCAGCTGGCCGCTACGGATAAGGTAGGTCCACTGATTCCCAGGCTCCGTGAGACGGCTCAGGATTACAACGAGCTTTCGATGAAAGTGGAAGGAAGCATACTGCCCAATAACACCCTGTTTCAGGCACTACGGATGGCTGCCCGGAAATTGGAAGCAGAGCAGGGAAAATCTACCCGAATCCTCCAATCTGGTGCCGGTTTGCGAACCGTTCAAGAGTATAAAGGTACGCTCTTTAGTGCTGGCGATGAAGGTATCATTTTTGGTGGTGTTGATATGCTGGGCCGGATTTCTAGAGACCGCATTCGGACCCTTCTGCCCACGTCTTCCGGAGTGCTTGCCGGCACCTTCTCAGGTCAAGTCATCGATATACAACAGGGGGGAGGGAATCGTGCGCTGGGTTCTGCTTCCAGTGGAACGCCGGCCATAGCATTGTTACCAGGTGGTCCGGATGGCAGTTACCTGCTGGCAACCCAGCGTGAACTCGCATTTTTTTCCCGGGAAAAAGGTATCACCGCTCGTACCGGCCTGCGCGAATCCCTGCTTTCCCTTTCACCCCTCCCCAACAGAAATCGCTGGCTCCTGGCCACTACGAAGGGTTTATACCTTTGGGGAGATCCTGCCAGGGAACCCCAATCCCTGCTTTCCTATGGACAGGGAGCGTTTTCTCATCCTGTCACCGCCGTCGCTGTTTCAGGTCAGTGGATTGCATTCGGATTGAAGAACGGGAAAATTTTAGTTTTCTCTTTGGCTCAGTTCCTGGAGAATCCTTACCGGCCAGCAAACCAAGATTTCACTTATCACCGGGCTGAAATCACCAAAATGTTTTTCTACCAGGGCTTGTTGCTCTCCGGTAGCCTGGATAAAAGCATCCAGCGGGTGGACTTGCAATTAGCTAGCCCGGCCTCCCATGTGGTGCGTCTAACTGAAAATGAATCTTGGATTTGGGACATCACGATGCAGGAGGATAAACAAGGGGCGGTTTTCCTGATTAGTGCCGATGAGGGTGGAAATCTACGGCGCCACTTTATTGAAGCTTCTGATTTTCTAAATTATATTAACAAATTGGCTAACAAATGATTCCTTTTTCCGCGGCTTTTCGCATGCTAAGATGTTTTCCCTTCCTTTTCTTTTACCTCCTTTTCCCCTTTAGCCTAGGCGCCCAAGCTACCCAGAAACCTGTCCTTCACGGTAGGCATTGGATGGCTATCACGGGCAAGCCTCTTGCCGCAACAGCCGGTGCCGCCATTTTCCACAAGGGAGGAAATGCCGTGGACGCTGCCTGTGCCATGCTGGCAGCCACCTCTACGATGTGGGATGTCCTCAGCTGGGGTGGCGAAACCCAAGCTTTGATTTATAATCCGAAAACCCGGAAAGTTATCGGACTTAATGCCCTGGGTGTAGCCCCCACCGGGGCAACGCCGGCATATTACCAATCCAAAGGATACGACATCCCTCCTGCCTATGGGCCATTGGCCGCTGTGACCCCTGGCACCCCTGGTGGGCTTTTTACTATGCTCAGGGAATGGGGAACCCTCTCCCTGGCAGATGTACTGGCTCCGGCGATGGAAATGGCTCAGGGTTATCCTATAGAATCCTCAACAGCTGATCTGATTGAAAAGAATAAGAGGATGATTCGAGAATGGCCTTATTCCCGAAAGGTCTTTCTACCCCACACAGACAGTGCCAGGCAATCACCGGTTGGCGGGGAGATTTTCCGCCAACCCGATCTCTACCAAACCCTATCCCGATTAGTGGAAGCTGAATCGCGCGCGTTAAAGGCGGGTAAGACGCGCAAAGAAGCCATTCAGGCTGCTCATGAGCGTTTTTACCGGGGAGATATCGCTGTGGAATTCGTGCGTGGTGTGGCCGAACAAGGGGGGCTTATTACCTTGGAAGATCTGGCACGCTGGGAGGTGAAACTCGAAGAGCCCGTTTCAGTAAATTACCGGGGTATTGATGTATACAAATTGACGACCTGGACGCAAGGCCCTGCGATGCTGCAGGCACTAAATATCCTGGAGCACTTTGACCTTAAGTCCATGGGCTACAACAGTTCCCGGTACATTCACATCCTTTCCCAAGCCATGCATTTGGCTTTTGCCGACCGCGACTTTTATTACGGTGATCCTGCTTTCCCGCCCGCTGAGCCCGTCAAGGGTCTCCTTTCCAAGGACTATGCCAAGGCCCGAGCAGCAAGTATCAATCTTTTGACCAATGATACCCTATCAGGACCTGGTGATCCCTATCCCTTCGAGGGCAAGGTGAATCCTTTTCGTCATTTCCTAGACCAATTTCATCGTTCCCATTCCCAGGTGGATGACCCCAGGCACCGCGAGGGTTTTTACGCTGGTACAACTTCCATTGAAGCTGCAGATGCTCAAGGATGGGTGGTGAGTGTCACCCCCAGCGGTGGCTGGATTCCTGCATGCATCGCAGGAAATACGGGAATTGGCCTGAGCCAACGAATGCAATCATTCGTCCTAGACGCCGCGCGCAATCCCTTCAACGTCCTGGAGCCCGGCAAACAACCCCGCGTTACCCTAACCCCTACCATGGCCTTGAAGGATGGTCTTCCCTATTTGTCCTTTGCCGTGCAAGGGGGCGATTCGCAGGATCAGAACCTGCTGCAGTTTTTCCTGAATATGGTGGAGTTCGGGATGAATGTGCAAGAGGCTTGCGAGGCGCCTAATGTGAATACCTATCAGATGCGGAGTTCTTTCGACCGTCAAATGACGGAGCCGGGTCGGCTCCTGCTTGCCGAAGAAATTCCCGACTGGACCCGAAAGGAATTGCGTCGAATGGGCTATAAACTCGAGTTTGACCGCCGGACTTCAGGCCCTCTTAATGCTATTTACTTCGATCGAAAGCACGGAACTTTTTGGGGAGGAAGTAGTCAGTTTGGTGAGGATTACGGCATAGGTTGGTGAATAGTGGCTCATTCAGCGATCCAGGGCCCTCCCTAGCGTATCGGGCCGGTATCCCCCGAGATCAAACCTAACGAACGGCATTGCTCTCTGCCACGATGAAAGGTCATTAGCTGATACCTCGCTTTGGTAAAGGTATACGGTTTGCAGATTCGGCAGCTTGCGAAGGGCTTCAAGCCCGCTTCCAGTGACCTTGGTGCCCACCAGGTTCAGGTAGCGTAATTCCTTTGCATCACTTAGTTTGGCTAGTCCCTCGTCACTTATCAGGGTATGATCTAGGTAAAGCCTGGTTAGATGGGGAAGCCTGCCTAACCAATCTAAACTCCGGTCACTCACCCGGGTATGGCTGAGGCGTAGAGAGGCTATGTGATCCTCAATCTCCCGGAATGCCTGGAGCTCATCGTCTCCAAAATCGGATAAGTCCTGACAGTTTACCTGTAGTAAAGGATGATTAATGGCCAGCGGTAAGATGACTGGTCCAATAGCACGCCATGTTGCCAACTCCTCCTCGCTAAGCGAACGCAGGCCCTTCGCTTCGGGCCAGTCGGACCGGGAAGGTAAGCCTGCTGATGGGGATGGGTATAGATTAGATCTTTCGATAGCGAGGTCCCGAATGCGGAGCTCTGGGTCTGCTCCCATGGCGAGCCATTTTTCAATAACTGCAATCTCCGCAGGCTCAAGCTGCGGTTTTTGCCTTGGGGGCATGTGCTGCTTGTCTTCGGTTGGGAGTTGAATCCGGTGAGTTATGCGAGCCACCTTGCGGCCATCGACCATTTGGTGAAAACCGTTCTTCCCCCCTTTGAGGAGATGATTGATGTGGTCGAGCCGCAGGCCACTCTTTTGCTTACGCGGACCATGGCATGACACACATTTTTCCAGAAGAAGGGGCTGGATATAGTCAGCAAAAGCCAGTGCATCTTCTCGAAGGAGCGGGGATTTTCCAACAATATTCGGCTTGCGGAAGGATAAATAATCTTCACCGTGGGTCAACGCCCCGCCCAGATGTCCGGTGATTACCACCAATACCGCTGCAATACCCTGACTCACTGCATGGAAATACGGGATGCCAGGGGGGTACTTATAGCTCAAATAGAGCAGGAGTGACAGGATGGCTAGGGAGATACCCCCATTCCTATGGCTGATGACTTCGGCCTCTTCATAGCCGCCTTGCTGCCAAAGCAGGTAGCCCGTTATCGCAGAGGCTATGGCACCAACTCCGCCAAGCAAGGTGAGCAGGGGTATGGTGGCCCGATAGGCGTTTCCCAAACCCCGCAAGGCCAGCAATTCCAAGAGGAAAGCCAGAAGCAGGAAGGCTATAGGAAAATGGACGAGCAAAGGGTGAAATATACCTATGGTGTTCATGAAGATTCCGTTATGCTATGGATTAAATGTATGCTTTTGTCTTCTTTCACCAAAAGTATACTTTGCTCATCAGCGCCCCCCCCCATGCTATGGGCCGGCTAGCCACCAAGTAGGGCAGGTATAGTTTCCTTAACCGGCTAGCGGGAAGATGCCGGTTGTTTAGGTAGTCCGGTCTGGCAAGCTGCCTATTTCTTTGCTATCCAAAACAAACCATTTCCCTCGCATGCCATGGCTTCGCAAAAATGCAGGGGCCATACCAAGGTAAACATGCAGGGCTTAAAGGCAGTAGGGGGTTTGCCCCGTAAATGCAGGGCGCACTCAAGCTATAATAGGCCGGATAACACTACCCGCAACATCGGTTAATCGGAAAGGTCTTCCCTGGAATGG
>Ga0169931_10002661_pt1 | contig 28925 bp, 51 predicted proteins | sample Kivu_15m_20L_FD_129675 | JGI IMG/M metagenome (GOLD analysis project Ga0169931, IMG submission 129675) | Freshwater microbial communities from Lake Kivu, Western Province, Rwanda to study Microbial Dark Matter (Phase II) - Kivu_15m_20L... | ecosystem: Environmental > Aquatic > Freshwater > Lake...
ATGTCTAGTTTGGATCGAAGCCATGCGTCTGAGTCCCACCAACCTGTTGGTGTAAGGTTCTCAGTCAGCACCAACTCATGCTCGATCAGCAGTTCGCCGCCTTCAGAGATTCGTTCTACCGATGCGCACAATGGCTCGTAGTTTGCGATCTCCTGCGGCAGCGCTGCGTTCTCCTTCAGACGCACCTCAAGATATTGGTGGATGCGTTCCCCATGTTTGCTCGCTTCACCACCCTCATCGACCACATCCTTCAGCACCCGCTGACGGAAGTATCTGTAGGGGCAGTTCTCGTACAGTTTGATTGAACTGTAGGAATGACTCAGTTTCATATTGTCAGCGGTGGGACTTCCACCGCCCTTATTCATTTGGAGATTGGAGTATATCAGGTTTCACCGTAGTTGTCAGCAACCCCTGATTCACAGGCGATTGGTAAATCAGGACACCAGAGTGGTGGTGTGGACATAATCTCCACAAGAAGTTGCTCTGCGTCTGTCGCCTCTGACTCCGGTGCGGTGATGATGACCTCATCGTGAACTTGGAAAGCAACATGGTAGCGTTGCCCGATCTTCGCCATCTGTTCTGCAATGACGATACGAGCCAATGCCTGAATCAAATTCTCTGTGACCTTGCCGCCGTAGATTTTTGTCCAGTTAATTTCCTTGACCTCGCCAGTCATCACCCTCGCCTCAATTGCCTTCTTAAACTCTCGGGCATCTGCGATGTAGTAGAACTGGTTGCCGTCTGTACGCAAGGCAGGGTAGCGTATGCGCAGGGTGTTGGGCAGTATGATGCCGTCGCTATCATAGGGAATCCAATCAACGATCTCGCCGCTGACTTGTGCCACCATGTTGTTGAGCGCGTTGCCGCACTTCTGCCACAGTTGCACGATCTTCCAATTCTTTGCTCGGTACAGACGCACAATCCTGTCGGCTTCGTTGAGGTCGATCTTCACAGAGATACCGCCCTGTCCGATCTCAAGGGTGCGCCTGAACTTCTCAGCACCCATGCCGTAACCTAAGCCAAGTATGCAGGTCTTACCTACGAACCGCTCGACCTTATCTGCCTTGGTTATCTTGCGACCATAGACCTCGGTGGCGAACTCAGAGTACACATCCCGCCCCTCCGCGAACGCTTGGATTAAGTCCTCTTGCCCTGCGACATGGGCAACCATGCGGGCCTCGATCTGTGAACTATCACAGGCAATGATCTTGTGGTTTGGTGGTGCTTTGAGTGCGCGTCGGATGGAGTTGTTGCCACGAGCAGGTAGGTTCTGTAGGTTGAGTTTGTCCCCGCCGCTGAACCGACCAGTGTGTGCGCCGTAGTAGTTGAGCATGATGGGCAAGCGACCACGCTTTGCCACCCCGAGCAGTGCTTCTGTTCGGGTTTCTTCGATGGTTGATTTGACTCCAAGCCGAGCGGATACCGCAGTCTGCACACGCTCATCAGGATGTTCCAGTAAGTCGGTGAACTCTTTGTCGGTCTTGGAAAAGGCAAAGGCTTCCTTGCCTGTGCGTAGGCTTACCTTTGTGGGAGGGGTGACGCCAAGATTCTGTAGGTACTTGGCGAATATCTGATTGCTCATCAGGGTCTTGGTGATTGTCTCGTCGGCAATACCTGTCAGCCCCATGTCGTCTAACAACTTCTTCTTGTTTAGTTTGACTTGGTTCAGGTGCGCTAGTAGTACCCCACTATCCAGTTCAATGACTGGCTCGGTGTACATGCGTAGGGTTTGGTCGATGACCATGAGTTCGGATACAGGGAATCCCTTGCTCAGTTTCTTGAACAAGTTGTAGGTCAACTCCACATCGTTGATGCAGTACTCACCATAACTAGCAAGTTCTTGTGGTGTGAAATCCTCTCGATGCTTGCCGACGGCATTGAGAACTTCAGTCCCCTTCTGTCCTAATCCGTAGTAATTTGCTAGGGCTTTCAGGCTACCACCCACAGTCATGTTGTGGAGTGGTCGTGCCATGCTCAGGGTATCGAGCCACAGTTTCGGTTTGATTCCGAAATGCCATGAGAGTATCGCACCATCGAACGCGGTGTGATGGCAGAGGATTGCCTTGTCTCGGTAGTCAAGACTGTTGAGGAACTTACCTACATTCTCACCCGAGTACCAGTCGATTTGGTAGTTGTTGACCTTGACGCCCACACCAATAACCTCAAACTGCGGGCTACGGATGTAGGCTTCGGTGGTCATCTTCGACAGAGAGAACTCCCTGTCGTAGTAGGTTTCAAAATCGATTGTTACTATGTCCATATTTTTTTCATTGCATCTCGGTAATCAAACCGCTCCGCAAAGCAGTCCTCTATACACACATCCTCGGGTGTCCATGCTTCCACAACATCGTTGTAGATATACATCTTTCTCGGAACGCGCAGGTTGTTGTTGACAAACTGCCGCCCCTTATCTGTGATGCGCCACATACCCGAGTGCTTTATCTTCGGGTCGGTGTTGGGTCTACGCTCTACCAATTCCCAATGCTTAGTTGTTGGTAGTTGATTAGACCGCAACACTTCCCTCGGAGCAGTGATGGGTACATCCACCCATCCGTCTCGATCACCATTTTGTTTGGACAACCATATCAAACTCTTTGCCATAGTCGCATTGAGATTGACGCGGTAAACGATTCCAAACCTGTCGCACACAGGACACACCCCACCTTCATCGTGGATTGTCCTATGCCATGCTTCTCGCAGTTCGTCTGTGTCCATCAGATTCCAGTTGTTGTATGTGCCATAGGTATAGACGACGAGACTCAACCAACAACTCGCGGGTCAGCGGCAGGTTATCTTCGTACCGCTTCTCCACGATGTTGTCGTGTATCTGCTTGTTGAGTTTGTCGATCCGCAACAGGATGGTTGCGTAGTCAAAAAACTCGGTGTCAGTCACCCATCACCTCGATCATCTTGTCGATATAGTGGCGGGCTTTCTTTACATCTATCACCCCACCTTTGACACTACACCGAGCAAGATATTTGATAGCGTTACCCTGCAAAAACCCAACGAACTGCTCCTTGGTCATCCATGATTCCATCGCTGACCATGGTTGGATGCTCATGTTCTTGTAGTGATCGCCACCCACCTGCCGCAGATCAGGCTTTATCTCGTTGTTGATCTTGTACACCACAGGCACTTGTGTTACGGCATCTGTGATCTGACTGTTCACTTCCTTACGGACAGCATACACCACAGGCATGGCACACTTAAACTTTGCACCAACTTCTTTGGGTGTGGCGGTTGGGTTCTTCTCGAAATACCTACGAACCTTCGCTGAAATACTCATCTTCTTTCTCATTGCTTTCTCCTAAGTTAAAAAGGTGCTTCTTCTAGCGCATCGAGCATGGCTTTCTTCTCTTGCTCTGCGTTCTTCTTAAACCAAAGGACAACAAGTTGTCGTTCCTCGGGTGTCTTGAATGGGCTGTTCCATCTCTGCATGGTCATGCCCGATGGGTGCATCTCACTTCTCACCTCGTTGTCTCCTTTCATAAATTTTATGTTGCTCCCCTACCCACAACCTAGCACAGACAATCTCCAACTCATCGCTTGGCTCTCGGGTATCGAGTGCTGACTTCCATCCGTTAGCGTAGCCATCGAGAGAACCTAGGTAGTACGCCCTCTCATACACTGCTAACATCGTGCCGCCGAATACACCGACAATCAATACTACTACTGCAACATGCTTGACTACATTGGGGTTGATACTTATCTTCACCAGTCACCTCCTCGTGGTAGGTCAAGCCCCAAGTCTTTGAAGTCCTCATCAGAACTTCCTTCATCCATATCCATGAACATAGACTTTGTTGGGGTGTGTTTAACGACAACTTCCTTCTCCTTCTTCGGTACGCGACCGCCATGTATTGCCTTCATCAATCTGTCGGCGGCTTGATTTACTGTTACTTTCTTTGTGGTCTTTGGCTTAGGCGTTGGTAGTGATGGGGCATCAACCCATTGCTCGTTCGTGATGCCCCTGACACCACACTCACACCGCCATCGCCGCACCTTGGTCTGCTCTGCCTCTCTCCATCTCGTGTCGAGACACCGCATTGTCTGCTTGCACTTCGGACACTTCATCAAAGACTCCGAATAGTTTTCTTAGGTCGATACTGTGGGTGTTACATATCTCATTCACGATGGGCGGTACATCAGCAGAAACAATGGCATTAGGTTTGTACCAATGCCCATGCCATATAGCATGTGCCGCAATACCACGCAGTAGTTCAATGGGATACTCGTTGTTCTTGATCGAAGTGTATAACAGATTCAACCAAGTTGTGTTAGACCAATCAGGTATTCCTCGGTTGCCATCTTTCTTACTTTGCTCAAGCATATCGTCAAATGCTCTGACCCTTGCTCGTGCCTTGATGCCGTACTTGAACTTGCGTAGTGCAGACAACCACTGCTTACGCGCATCCGTGTTGACAGAAGATAGTATGTCGGGTCGGTAGTTAGTGCACTTACCTGTATTGAGATCGAACTGTATTCCCTCAAAGTACTCAGGTGCGTTGCCCCGCATGTGTTCCCAACTGATATAGGTTCTATCTTCAACTGGTTTAGTCGGTATCGCACAGACATGATCGACCCTATACCTACCTGTACCAACGCGTTGCCACATGAATGGGATTGCCGCATACAGACTTGCGGCTAGGGTGTGAGCACACATACTCCTGATCGTGTGCGGTGTACTGGTAAAGGTAAACTTGTTGTCAGGTGAGAAGTAACCGATCTCCACACCCTGCTCGTTACCAAAGTACAGGTGAATGTTGGCGTCACGCATATACAACCTGCCCCATGATCGGAAGGGCTTGCCCTTCGATGGGTTCTTTGCAGTCTTGACTAGTGCCAAGGCATCTTCATAGGTGCGGACTTGCGCCTTCAACCACCACTGTCTACTAACCATGTCACTGAAGTGCATATATGTTTCCTTATCGTGTGATCTTATTGGCAACAACGGCGGCAGTCAATGCACCAAGGTCTACCTGTACATCAACCTCTTTCTTGGTGCGCTCCACTATTTCGCGGTGCTTCTCCTTGTACTTTTGAGGAATCAAATCCCACAGTGGAGGCCACATCTTTAGGGCAGGTGAGAGAGTAGCGTGTGCATCGATGATCTTCTTAACCTGAGCGACAAACTCATCGCGCTTTTTAGCCACCGCATCGCATCGCTCACGCCATGCAACAACCTCTGCCTTCAACTCAGCCCATGCAGGATGATCTCTGAGGATGATATCGGCACTGTTGTAACTACTGTTGGACTTAGCGTACTCAGTATCGGCAAATTTAGGAGGCCAAGGCTTAGGTGTAGCGAGGGTAAAGCGCAGACTACATCGCATATCTCCAACCTTACTGATCTCCATCTGCTCAACCATAGACAAGAACTCCTGCGGTACTGCGTTTAATACCGCAACATGTTGCCCATACAACACCTCATAAACCCTCTCACCCCATACAGTAGGGTCAGGGCGAGAGTCTTGCGCCGCTTGCAATTGCTTGTCGAATACTAGCCGAGCATTGCGCACAATCTCCTCTTGCAATTCCTTACTGAATCTTACTGTTGCCATGTTCTTCTCCTTCGTTAAGTTCGTTGGCTTCAATCGCTTCCCATACTGCCTCGTCACTGGTCAGATGGTCATAGTCCCGCTCTAACTCTCGGTACAACTCCCGCATGTGCCGCCTGAATATCTCTTTACTGGCATCCGTAAACTCCTCCATCTCGTAACTGCGTGCCTCATCCCACGCCTCAACGATCTGCTCGTGGAAGTCTGTCGTGATAGGTAAGATATAGGCAAAGATATCGCTGTCTATATTGAAAGCAACACAGTTCTCGTGGTAGTAGTGCCCGCAATGCCGACAATGAAACTTCACATCACCACCATGCTCTAACAACTTGCGTATCATCGGGTACTCATCAGGCTTGAAGTTCACCTCCACGAACTTCTTGGTGTCCTTGATGAATCCCTCAAAACATGCACCATCACCTTGGCTACAGAACCCTGAGAAGTGTATGTCCGTAACCAAGATACCCTGCTCTAACATCCGCTCCCCAAACTCATCGTAGGTGTGATCCCACCATGCACCACACTCGACATTGAAGTAGCGGTACTTCTCAATGAGTTGCGCCTTGTCCATCACATCAACACCACTTCACCGAATGGTGCTTCGTTCTCGTGTGTGGATACCCACAGTACTGGATACTCAGGCTGATCTCCGAAGTCATCGCAGTACAAGTCAGTCAGAAAGACACAGGCAACTGGCTCGATGTTGTTGGTTGCGAGATACTCAAAGACGGGGCTGAAGGCAGTACCGCCGCCACCATGGGGTGCAAATTGAAGTTCATCATCACGCCCAAACCGATCGTAGTGGCAGACTTCGCTATCAAAATAAACAACATGAATCGCACTGGGGTTCCCTTCTTCTTTAACGGCACGAATCTCTGCCGCGAACTGGTTGAGTTCCGCTTCACCGATAGACCCTGAGCAGTCAATCGCAAAGGCAATCTCGCCGAGCCGCTCACCATTGGCAGTGGGCAAGTACAATCCTTGCGACAGGAAGCGGCGGTTAGGTCTAGCGAATGAGCGGGTATCGTCTTTACACTTCTCGATGAAGCGGCGTAGCACATCACGCCAATCAACCTTGGGTTGCAATATCTCACCGACAAACCGCTCGATACTGGCAGACAACTTGCCCATCATCTTCGCCGCTTGAGCGGCCTGTGCTACTCGCACCTTCCACTCGGCGGCTTCCTGTGCCTGTTCAGCAGGACTACCATCACCATCTTGGCAGTCATCAAGCGGGTCGCCACCGCCACTTCCATCATCGTCAGGCAGGATGTTGTAGATGCCATCAGTTGTACCGCCACCTGCTTGGTGCAGTTGAGGGTCTAGCAGACCGCCTTCAATCATCTTGCCAATGCCTTCGTCAGTCAGCAGTTGGTTAATCACATAGTCACCTGCCTGATTCCACTTGCGTGGGTCACGCCCTCCTCGTCTGAAGGGATGCTCAAGCATGGGGTGAAAGCACTCGTGTGCTACCAAGAACTTTACTTCCTCGTCAGTTAACGCCTCGACAAAGCGAGGGTTGTAGACAATGTGCTTGCCGTTGGTTGCCGCCGTAGGTATCTCATCGTTGAACTCAAAGGGCATGTTCAAAGCGATCGTACCCACGAACGGATGCTCCAAGACCAAGGCAGTACGAGCCTTGATGATGCGCTTGTATTGCACCGCCTTCTGTGCATCAGTCAGCGGTGTCATGTCGGCATACTTGGTGTTATGCACGACAGAGTTAGGTGCAAGTGTGGTCATTTCACTTCTCCTTCCAATGTTTTAATTAAGTCATTGCGTATGCGGTTGAGTTCTGCATCGGACAAGTCCAACTCTTCACCAATCTCATCAAAGTTCATGGCTAACCCAACCCGCGCTATCTCCAACACAGTCACTAGATCTTCTTGACTAATCACTTTACGCTCCCATAAAGACGGACATTTTGTCCATGATTGCCTTCGCTTCAGCCGCAGTATCACGGCGCAGGTCAGGGTCGTTACGCAAGGCATCGGGATGATGCGATGCAAGGGTTCCCTCAACTTGTTGCCGTAAGGTTTCAAGGTTCGGGTCATCCATGAAGTTAAGCCGCGACAACATGGAGCACTGCTCTTGTAAGTTTTCCACTAGCGTATCCCTGAAGATCGCCTTGGGGTCAGCCAACTTCTCAGCCATGTGCTTCACTCGGTCATACAGTCGAGTCCATACTTCCTTCATGGCGGTAGCCTGCGCATCTGCAACACGCTTCTCAACATCTTGCTGGATGCGTGACAGTTCATCGGATGCAATCGCACACCTGAAGTCAGTAGCAGGTACAGGGAACACCGCCATGTCAATACTAAACTTGCGACTTACATCTGTAAGAGTGGGGTAGTCGGCGTCGTTGTATAGCCCGCCTAGTACCCGCTTGGCATCCTCTCGCAACTGATCGTAGTTGCCAACGAACTGGTCTACTAAAGCCTGCCACTCGTTCTTCTCCTTCCTGAAGTCAGTCATAAACTGCAAGTAGTTGGTAGTCGGGAGCATCATGGTTCCCTCGATACCCCATGGCAGGGTGTTCTTGTAGAACTTCTCACGGATGAATGTGGTTTTCTTATGCACCCGATCAAGGTAGTCGTTCATGGGTAGCAACGACTTGTTGTACCGCCCTGCATCCTTGGCGGTGTTGAAGGCACTGGCAACTTCTTGGGTTGCCTTCTTGTCATACTTCCTTGCAGTCCATTGGCTGATGGATAACTGTACAAGTAACGCTCGGTCAGATAGATTCATCGTCATTCCTTTGTCAAGTTAGATTAAAACAGTACATCTTGGTGAGCGATCGACCACTTGGTAAACGCTTGAGTCGAGGCTAACTCAGGCTTCTTACGGACTGCATACGAGATAGTGAGAACGCTGAAGTCACCATCCATCCGCTCGGCATAGGTACAGACCCTATCAAAGTTCGCCTCGGTAGCCCGCTCTGCCAATGCACCACTCAAGGCGTACTTAGTCATCGGGTCTTTAGGCACTTCGCTAGTGGTCGGGTTAAGCAGTAGCGCATCAGGGTTAGGCAGGGTACGGAATATCTTTACGAAGCCAACGAACTCAGCCGCCGCACCCTCACCTACTGCACCCTTAAAGCACTCGTACTCTGCATCATGGGGGACTACACCAAGCACATCGGACACACCCTCAACCCATGAACGAGGCGTTGGATTGCTCTCTCGCTGAGGGTCAAAGTCATGGAGCAAGTTGGTTCTAAAGCGCAGGAACGCCACGACTTCAGGCTTCACCCCATGGTCAATCATCCATGTTGTCGAGTCATCGAGGTGTGTTTCAAACTCAATGACAGTCTCGCGGTTACGGAGGTGAGAGAGAATCTTGTTAGCACCTGCCTTATCCGACTGTCTGTTGCCAGTTGATACGACCTGCCACCCATCGGGCATAGCCTCACCATGTAAAGTCCGTGCTTGACAGATGTTAGCCAGTACTTTCTGAAGGTCAGAACTTGCTTGGTTGCGGTCATCGAATAACAGGATACCGCGCTCAGGTGCTTTGCCTTTGATAGGAAACCACTCAGGCAACTTGTAATGCAGGTAGTCACCATTGAGCATCGGGATACCGAAGTCCTCGACAAGCATGGTCGGCATGTGTACCTCGCGGCACTCCACACCCAGTTCCTTGGCAACATCTTTGACAATGGTTGTCTTACCACCGCCGGGAGCACCCTCAACCGCAACAGTACGACGGATGGGAAACATAGCGTGTAAGGTTTCTTTGAGTTTACTGGCTCGCATTACATGACTCCTTTGAATCGGTTATGGTCAGGGCCTAGAGATACCACTTGGTTCTTTGCTCGTGCTTGCTTTGCTTCTTGCTTACTGCCGAAATACAAGGGCTTGCCATCAGCCCCACATACAACTGCTCCACCTTTGCCGTGCCGTAGCATGAACAAACGCTTCATGGTTTACTCCTTATGTAAAGTTATAAAGACACACTCGTACGGATACCGCTTACCATCTGCGGCGATGTAAGTCTCGCCACAACCTGCCATCCACTCAATGAGAAAGACGGCAGAACCTACTGCAAAGAGCACTGCGAACACCACACCTATAGCCCACTCACGCAGTACCCTAGCAATGCTTCTATCCGTGGACTTGAGGTAGTTGCGCCCCCTCATCTCGACAACCAATCTGTCAGGATTGCCCCTAACCCACCGAGTATTGCTCCGACTACCATGTAGATTGCTAGTCTCATTTCACTTTTCCTTTGAAGTCCTCGGGTTTCAATACGGGTTGGTCGATTGCTTTCTTCATGCGGTCTACTACTTCTCGCAATCCCTCCATCGTTTCGGACACAACGCTCGGTCCACCATGCCCAACAGGTATTCCGTTTCGGTCGTAGAAAACCTCTCGTAATTCAACTAACGGGTCGCCATCGTTCTCTGTCGACATATCAACAACTCTATGATTCCAATGCATTACGCTCTCCTTCCATAAGTTCATCAGGCATATAGACTTCATCACCCAGTTTGCTTGCCACATAACAACGCATTGCCGCAACGAGTGGGGTTGGGCCTTCTTCTTCAAAAGCAATGTTAGGCCCTTCAGTGAGTGTAGCGACCCACTGCCAATCAAAACAAGGCTCTACGCTAATGCGTTCCTGCTCAATAATCGGACCACCTTGCGCCCAGTTGGTGGAGAAAAAAGGCGTATGCGGGTCATCGCAGCATTCCTCGATTTGGTTCACCGCCCAATCAAGTGCGGCCCCTTGTAGTTTAGATACTTTTACTTTCATTTCACACCTCCCTTATGACTGTTGTTTAACCCGATGAGCAGACTGTGGTCTGTCACCACGATGTAGTTGGACTTGGGCATAGGCACTATGGTGTGCTTAACCCGCTTGGCTACGGCATCACCGCATGGTAGACACACCTTGTAACCAAGGGCATAGCGTCTACTTGACACGGCTTCACCGCACTGAACACATGGCTTGCTCATACTGTAACCCTCCTCCATCCGTCTAATGGCTTGCCGAATAACACCCTGTCACTAGCCAACTGCTTGTACCCTCCGTGTGTAAGCCGCTTCATTGTCTCGGTATCGAACCACTTGACAGTAACATCCAAGGGCTGAGACTGAGAGCGTTGCTTGGATGTAGTGACACTGTACTTGTCGGCATTGCCGAACCACTGGTCTATAAGCGGGTCATAAACCCACAATGGGAAGTGAGTGCCGTAGGAATAGACAATATAAAGATCGTTCTTCCACACCCCCCATAGATTGCTACCCATAAAGGGTAGCCGCCGTGACACTAGGTCACGGCACTTTGAATTGGCTACCTCAAGCATGTTGTCTCCTACAGGATTGAAAAGGCAGATGTATCGCCGTCATAGAACCACTCAACATACGAGTAGATACTGTGGCGTGTTGACTCAGCCCCCATAAGGCCGAACAAGGGTTGCTCAGAGGGTTCCTCTAAGCCTGCTTCCTCAAGGGAAACTATACAGTCAGGGTGATCTAACACATCATCGAACATAGCGTTCTCCATGTAAGGTTAAAGGGTGCAACTGAACCGCAGTTGCCACGGCATTGCATTAAGCCAACTTGGTAACCTTCACCTTGGAAGGAGCCTTGCTCTCCTTCAACAGAGCGAGGTAAGGATTACCATAGCGATCGCTTAGAAGCACTGGTGTATTGGCACTTGCTTCAGGCTTGAACAACTTGACTTCAGCCTTGAGTTTCTTACCCCATTCAAGCATGGTCTTGTAAAGATCCTCAGCATTATCTGCTGAGAACTTACCCTCTGGATCAGGCTTTACAACAACAACTTTCTTGCTGTTTTGAAACACAGATACAGTACCTTTGTAAATCATAGCCATTTGAAACTCCTTAAAAAGGTTGGTTGAATACATCGCCGACTGGCTCCGCCAGCCTAACCGAGCCGAGGCTCGGCGTCAAGTTTGCCCCCGTTTTCCAAGAAAAGCACTGTAAAGTATAGATAAAAGGGCTTGAAGTATCTAAAAAATGGGGTCAACTATCTACAAAATCTCTGTGGATAAGTGGTGTTAGATAGCGTATAGAATGGCTTAGGCATTGGCTTTAGGTGTGTAACTATCTATACTTGACAGCGAAAATGAAAAATCATGTGGTGCTACAGAGTTGAAGCCGCTTTACAAGGTATTGAAAGTCCAAAATTTGGAGGATCTCTAGTGAAATTTTATAGATAGTATAGATAGTTAGATAACTAATACTATACATATACAAACAAACTCCCTTGGTATTAAGCCAAAGTGTACATTGTGGCTGTCAAGTAAGGCATATAAATACGGGGTGTTATCCACAGATTGTACAGTTAGATAGTGAGATAGTTGAACCTGCCTTGAACTATGAGTTAAAGGAGCGCTTGAAAGCGAGCCGTAACCCCCCGACGAATGGTTTTAGGAGCGTAGCGACGATCACAGCGGGAACCTGAGGGCAAGAGACAGGGGTTGTGGATTCACGGGCAATAAAAAAGCCCGGCTTTCACCGGGCTGTTGGTTACTGCTCCTGTAGTAGTTGGTGGGTTATCCACTCTTGTACATGTTCTTGGTGGTCTTCTTCAGTCCACAGGAACCATGCAAATTCATTTGCTTCAAGTTCTTCTAAGTACTCGTCCATTGTGTTCTCCAATCAAAAGGACATTATTAGAACCAGCAACACATAGATCACTGGTGCGGCAATAAGGACTGCTAGGAATACTTTGAGGTCTTCGTTCATGGTTTCTCCAGTTCGGGAGACCCGGTTTCCCGGGTCTCCCTTTAGTTACTTGGTTTTGATTATCGCCACGCCCATCTTCGGATCGTAGGCCTTACGGGTGATGAACTCGAAGGCTTTGTCCTTGGTGGTGGTGTGATACTCATACCACTGAGAACCGTACTTGTACTTGACCACGAAGGTCTTGCGTTTGATCTCTTTCATTTCAATCTCCAGAAGATCAGGGTTGAGGGGTTGCCCGATACGCGCCTCGGAGCCGGGCGGCAGGTTTTGAGTCATGCCGGACTAGGTCACTAGCGGTGTTATGCTAGTTTGGTGACCTTGGCGCGGTTGGTTCCGCCGCCGTCGCGCTTGGGCAGTACCGCGATGTACGGATTGCCGAAGCGGTTGGCGAGGAGCACAACCTCAGTGCCGCCCTCTACGAAAAACAAGGAGTAGGAATTAATTCCTGCCTTCTCGCTTTTGCTGAGGTCTTGCATCTTACGATACAAGGCTTCAGCCTTAGAGGCGTCCCATGCACCCTTAGCGTCACGCTGGAGAGCGATTTCGCCTTTGGTGTTCAGGACTACGGACACCGTGCCTTCAAAGGTTTTATTAGCCATGCTAATAATCCTCCAGACAGATTGTTAAAGAGCGGCGGGTCTTAACTTCCCGCGTCGATCACTACTGCATCGACAATTACAGTCCACCACAAAATGACAAGGGCGTCAAGTTTCTAGCAGGGATGCGGGTTTGCGGGCGGGGATGCGAGCGGGCGAGCGGGGTTGCGGTGGGCGGGGAGGGGGGTACACATGGACTGGCGCGCGCATGCCCCCCGTGTATGTAGTAAACCCCATAAACCAAGACCCGAAAAAAGCACATGTAAAGTTACAAAACTTCCTTAACTCTGCTAATCTTTGTATGGGGGCGGCAACAAAAGATTCTTGCAGCGCGAGATTCGGTCGTTGGACACAACCGCCCCCACCATTGACACAACCGTAAGTTGTTCTATACTCCGACCATGGACAACCTACCGCTCTATCACACGAAATGGTCTGACCGACTGGCGTTCGATGTTGCCTTGATGCTCGAAGGCAGCGGTGAAACCCTGCAAGAAGTAATGACGCGGCACAAAATTGCTGCCGTAAACCTACTTGGGTTCAACAAAGACCCCGTGTTCCTCAAGAAAGTGGAGCACTACCAGTCCGAAGTGCGCGAGAAGGGGCTGACTTTCAAGTTAAAAGCCCGTGCGCAGGCCGAAGAACTGCTGACAACCTCCTATTTGTTGATACATGACCCCGCAGTTAGCCCTGCGGTGAAGGCTGATCTCATTAAATCGACTGTGAAATGGGCTGGGTTGGAGCCAAAAAACACCGAAGTGTCTGAAGGAGCCGGTGGAGGGGTGCGGATTACCATCAATTTGGGTGGTCAGACGCACGAAGCGCAGGTAATCGAGAACGAGGCCACTGATGTCACTGCCATTGAGCATAGCGAATAGACTTAATCAGACCTATGACGGGTTCAAAGCAGCAATTTTCACCACATCGAGTGAGTATCACAACTTTACAATCGCCCTGAAGGAAGCCGGGGCGTCGTTTAAGACCAAAATCAGCAAGCACAAAAAGCGCGGGCGTGAGTTCGTGGTGATGCTGGTCGGAGAAACCCAGTAATGGCCCTCGATATCAACTACACACCCCCGCCTACGGGCGCAAAGTTCATGGAATCCGACGCCAAGATGCGCGTCTTCATGGGGCCAGTGGGTTCGGGCAAGTCTGTGTCCTCATCCTTCGAGATTGTGCGCCGCGCCAGCATGCAAGAGCCTAACTCACAGGGGATTCGCAAGACTCGGGCGGCTATTGTGCGGGAAACGGCGCGCCAGTTGCAGGACACCACCATCAAAACCTTCCTCGACTGGTTCCCACCCGGGCAGTGTGGGGAGTACATGCGCACGACCAAGACTTATTTCTTCAAAGTGGGGGATGTGGAGTGCGAGATAATGTTCCGAGCGTTGGATGACTCGGATGATGTGGCTAACCTGAACTCATTGGAGTTGACATTCGCGTGGTTTAACGAGTGCCGGGACATCCACCCAGATATTGTGGATGCGATGTCTAAGCGTATTGGCCGATTTCCATCGGCGAAGGACGGCGGCCCCACTTGGCACGGGATGTGGGGGGATACCAACCCACCAACCATGGATACATGGTGGTACTACCAGATGGAAGGCCTAGACCCTAAAGATGGCGTATCTCCGAACAGTAATGGCTGGGCCGTATTCAAGCAACCCAGTGGGCGCTCGGCATATGCCGAGAACATCGAGAACCTACCGGACGGCTACTACGACACCCAAGGTCGCTCGGAAGAATACATCCGCGTTTACATCGACGGGGAGTACGGACTATCCTCGGCTGGTATGCCGGTGTACAAGTATTTCAGGCCCGACTACCATATGGGTCGAGAGAGACTTCGCCATGTCAACAATGGGGTTCGACCCGTTATTGTGGGGATGGACTTGGGGCTTACCCCAGCGGCTGTCATCGGACAACAAGACCCAAGAGGTCGGGCGCTGATACTTGCCGAGTGTGTATCGTTTGATATGGGGGTACAGCGTTTTGTCAGGTCAATGCTCAAACCCCTCATCTACGAACGCTTTGGGGGCGCACCTATTCTGGTGGTTACAGACCCTGCGGGGATACAACGGGCGCAGACTGATGAGCGCTCGGCGGTGGACATCATCAAGGCGGAAGGGCTTAAAGTCATGCCCGCTAAGACGAACAATGTGTCAGCGCGGATTAACGCGGTAGATGACTACCTGATGCGACAGGTGGACGGCGACCCGGCGTTTATTGTTGATCCATCATGCACACAACTCAAAGCAGCCATGATGGGTGGCTATAGGTACAAACCCCGAGGCGACGGAGATATCGACAAAAACAAACATAGCCATGTGGCTGAGGCGCTACAATATCTCATGCTCCATATTGCGAGTGTTGGGGATGGGCATCATTTACCCCAGCGCCGGGAAATCCGCCGAGTTGCAGCAGCGGGGTGGACTTGATATACTTCGCTTGTCACCTCGGCATGACTTCTCCCATGCCTTTAGCCCCGTTGAGTTCGCTCCGGGGTTCTTTTTTCTTTTGACTATCTGTATACTTGCTGCTATGTCCACACTACAATCTGTAGTAGGAGGAGCAAGATGAACAAAAACGGCAAACCATCAATCTGCTATTCGGATAACCCGAAGATGGGGCAGGCATACCCTGTTAAAGGATACAAGGACGGAGGGAAAGTTACCGATCCTATGGATACCGTTGATGAATATCTTGATAAGTCCACCAAAGATTACCGACTACCACTGGCCCGCCCGGGCAAACCGCTTGATCCCAAAGATTATCGCCTACCACTGGCTCGCCCGGGTAAACCGGTTGAGATGCAAAAACTTCCTTTGAAATTTAAGGATCGCGACTAATGGCTGCTGGACTGACACTCCTTCGTGTAGTTGACAACGCTACCTTGGTTCGCCAAGAGAAGGAGGCGGCAGAGCGCGCCCTACAGGAGCGCCAGAGCCAGCCATTGATGCTTGGCCTTACGGAACACCTACGAGCATGTTGGGATGTAGCCCAGCAGGCTAAGAAGCCCATCGAGCAAAAGATGCTCATGGCATTGCGGCAGCGCAACGGTGAGTACGAAGCCGACAAACTCAAACAGATTCGCGATCAGGGTGGCTCGGAAATCTTTATGATGATTACCGAAGTCAAGTGCCGTGCGGCTGAGTCATGGCTCAGAGATATCTTGCTGGATACCGGCACACCTCCATGGGACTTGGCGGCTACGCCCATCCCTGACCTGAACCCTAAGGCTAGTCGCGAGATTCAAGACATCTTCGCCAACAAAGTGTTGGAGATTGTGCAGAAGACTCAAGAGGCTCCGTCGGTCGATGAGATGGCGGAACTCAAAGAGATCATCTCGCAGGACTACAGGTTCAAGATTCTCCAAGAAGCACAGAACCGCGTAGACCGCATGAAGATTAAGATCAGTGACCAGTTCGCTCAAGGCGGCTGGGCTAATGCGTTCAATGACTTCGTGACTGATCTTGTAACCTACCCCACGGCTTTCATCAAAGGCCCGATCGTGCGCAGACAGCGCCACTTGGGTTGGGAGCAGGACGAGACAGGGCGCACAGTGGTTAAGGCTTCTGAGCGCATCGCGCCTGAGTACGAGCGGGTTGATCCCTTCCGTATTTATCCTGAGCCGGGCATCACGACGATCAACGAGGGCTACCTGTTCGAGCATCATCCGCTGACTCGGATGGACTTGGCTGACTTGATTGGTGTGCCGGGCTACGACGAGGATGCCATCCGCAAGGTCTTGGAGGTTGGCAACGGTCAATCTTGGATCAGTGAGGATGTTGAACTCATCAAGAACGAGGAGGAGCGCAAGTACTACTCCTACATGCGGCCGACCGAAGTATTCGACGCCCTTGAGTTCTGGGGTAAGGTCAGTGGCAAGATGCTCATCGAGTGGGGCATGTCAGAGGATGAAGTTCCTGACGAGGCTCAAGAGTACGATGCGAATGTCTGGATCGTGGGCAACTATGTCATCAAGGCTGTGCTCAACTACGATCCGCTAGGGGAGAAGCCGTATGCAAAAACTTCTTTCATCAAGTGCCCGGGTGCTTTCTGGGGTAAAGGAATCCCTGAGATCATCGAAGATATACAAAATGTTTGTAACGCTGCCGCCCGTGCGCTCGTTAACAACATGGGTATCTCGTCTGGGCCGCAGGTCGAGGTAAACCTTGAGCGTATCCCACCCAACGAGGACATCACACAGATGCACCCGTGGAAGATATGGCAAGTTACCAATGATCCCGTGGGTTCGAGCGCTCCTGCTGTACGCTTTACACAGCCGGATGACAATGCCAACACCCTCATGGGTGTCTACGATCGGTTCAGCAAACTGGCTGACGACCACTCCGGCATCCCGTCTTATGTGTACGGCGACCTGAATGTTCAGGGGGCTGGGCGCACTTCGTCGGGGCTATCCATGCTGATGGGTGCTGCTGGTAAGGGCATCCGCCAAGTTGTGATGCACATCGACAGCGATGTGGTCAAACCTATTGTTCATCGTCAGTTCGTGTACAACATGCGCTACGACGAAGACGAGTCCATTAAAGGCGACGCTGAGATTGTGGCTAGAGGTGCAGTTAACCTCGCCATCAAGGAAACCGTCAATGTTCGCCGTATCGAGTTTCTTAACGCAACCGCCAATCCGATTGATGCGGAGATTCTTGGCAAGGAAGGCCGTGCAGCGATTCTTCGCGAAGTGGCTAAAGGGTTGCAAATGCCTACAGACGACATCATTCCGTCTCGGGAGAAAACTGCTTTTGCAAGTCGCATTGCGGCTACGCAGCAGCAGGCTCAGTCTGCGCAAGCAACGCAGCCTGATGGTTCTCCCAAAGGTGGTCAAGATGGCAATGTAGTTTCTGGCCCTAGTGGGAGATAACGGTGGTTAAACCTGATCCCAAAGTTGTGAAGGCTCTAGCCATTTCGGTGAGACAGTATCCAGAACTTCTGGACTGGATCAAGGAGTGGCGTTATCACGAGTTGGAGCAACTTCCTAGTGCCGTAAACAACCCTGCACTTTTACAAGGGCGGTGTCAGGTGTTGGCAGAACTGTACAAGTTCGCAAAGGAAGCCCCTGAAATAGCGGCAAAGTCATCCTGAGACTCGCCGTCTAGTCACGCATACCGATAGGAGCGTTTAACCATGGCACTACCAGAGCAAATTCGCAAACAGACCGAGGCAGTACAGGAGTTGTACAAGCAACTTAACGGCGACGAAACCAATGGCGAGGCAACCCCTCTAGCCGACGGTGGAACTTCGTCCCCTGAGAACAACGCTGCTACTCCAGCACCAGCCGACGATAACTCTGCGTCGAATAATGCTGCTCCGTCACACGGGAACGAGCAATCCCACAGTGACCCAAGTGCAGAGAACGACCCCAATTCTGAGACTTATGCTCAGAAATGGAGAACCCTGCAAGGCATGTATAACGCTGAAGTCCCGAGACTGCACTCGCAGAATCGCGAACTTAATAGCCGAGTACAGCAGATGGAACAGTTGTTGGCTTCATTATCTGCGCAACCTAGGCAATCTGAGCAACCCGTCAATGTTGCCCCGCTTGTTACTGACAATGATGTAGCCGAGTACGGCGAGTCGTTGGATGTAATGCGTCGGGTTACACGCGAGGAGTTGTACCCAGTTGCCAGCAAGATTGCACAGTTGGAGCAAGTCATTCGCCAGTTGCAAACCAATGTCGTACCACAAGTACAGGCAGTGGCCCAACGGCAGGCGATGACCGCAGAACAACAGTTCTGGTCTGATTTGTCGGGCGCGGTTTCTAATTGGCGGGATATCAACGACGACACGGCTTTTCAGTCGTGGCTGTTGGAGGTTGATCCGCTGACTGGCATTAGCCGTCAGACTTACCTTGAGGATGCTCAGCGCAATCTCGATGTTCGTCGTGTCGCTAGTTTCTTTCAAACTTGGAATGAGTTGACTGGCAAAGCCAATGTTGCTCAGACAAACCGTCGTAATGCGTCTGCTTCAGAACTGGAGCGTCAGGTGGCTCCCGGTCGTTCTAAGAACACCGGCACACCTAGCAACGGTAGCGCTAAGACATATAGCCCGGATGACATCAAGAAGTTCTTTAACGATGTTCGCTCGGGTAAATATCGAGGCCGTGAAGCAGAGCGTGATCGAATCGAGCGCGACATTTTCGCTGCACAGCGAGATGGTCGCATCACCGTTAACGCCTGATTAGAGGAGTTTCAAAATGACTTTCCCCGTTTCTTCTGGCCGCCCCAACTACAGCGGCAACTTCATTCCCGAGATTTGGTCGGGCAAACTGATCGAGAATTTCTACGACGCAACTGTGTTGGCTGCTATTTCCAACACGGATTACGAAGGTGAGATTCGTAACATGGGTGACACGGTTAACATCCGTACCACTCCTGAGATCACCATCAAAACCTATGTCAAGGGCCAGACGCTGAGCGTTGAAAATCCTGACAAACCCAAACTCCAACTCGTGATCGACAAGGGCGAGTACTTCGCTTGCGTTGAGGACGATGTGGATAAGGTTCAGTCGGACATCAATCTGATGGACACTTGGTCGAAAGACGCTTCCGAGCGTATGAAGATCAAGATCGACCAGCGCGTTCTGACCGATATCCTTCCTGATATCGCTGCTGCCAACAAGGGTGCGAGTGCTGGCCGTATTACTGCCAACATCAACCTTGGTACTTCTGGCTCTGCTGTTGCCATCTCCAAGACCAATGTCCTCGACTACATCGTTGACATGGGTACTGTTCTTGACGAAGCCAACTGCCCTGAGGGCGACCGCTTCATGGTGATCCCTGCCAAGATGGCTGGCTTCATCAAGAAGTCTGACCTCAAGGATGCTTCGATCACTGGCGACAGCATCTCTGTTATTCGTAACGGTCGTCTGGGCCAGATTGATCGCTTTACCGTCTACATGTCTCACAACCTGAGCGTGGCGTCTGGTAAGTTCAGCATCATCGCCGGTCACAAGATGGGCTTCACTTTCGCATCGCAGATGACGAATATGGAAACCATCCGTTCCGAGACAACCTTCGGCAACATCATCCGTGGCCTGCAAGTCTATGGCTACAAAGTGGTGAAGCCTGAGGCTTTGGCTCAGGGCATCGTTACCTTGGCCTAATTGGTGGAGGGCTTCGGCCCTCCCCTTTTCAAACTTTTTAGGAGATTCAAATGGCTACATATACTGATTCGCTGGGCTTTGACAAAGGCTCTGCTGGGTTCCACGCTGCTGGTTTGACGAAAGTCAATCGTGTGGAAGTTGAGATGGACTTCGCTGCTATCGCTGCCGCCCGTACTGCTGCTGGTGCTACTGCTCTGGCTTCTGGCGATGTGCTTGAGGCGATTCCTTTGCCCGCTAAAACCTTGGTTCTGCATGTCGGCGTTGATGTTACGACCGCCGGTACTGGCAGTCTGACTCTTGATATTGGTGACGGCAGCGACGCTGATGGCTACCTTGACGGAGTTGCTGCGGATGCAGTGGGTTCTTTCTGCTCGGCTTTGGCTTTGGCTGAAGGCACTCCCAACACGATCGTGGGTTACGGCAACGGCAAGTACTACTCTGCTGCTGACACCCTTGACATCAAGTTGGTAGGCTATGCCCCCGGCAATCTGGTCTGCCGCATGTGGGCCTTGGTTGTTGACGCAGCCTAAGTGTTGAACTGGACGGGGGCTTCGGCCCCCTCCTTCTAGGAGAACAAGATGGCTAAGGTGCTGAAGAAATCCGAGATGGCCTGTAATTCTCCTAAGAGAACGCCTAGCCATCCGACCAAATCGCATGTAGTCAAGGCTTGTACAAACGGGCAGGAAAAGATTATTCGTTTTGGGCAACAAGGCGTAGAGGGTGCGGGCAAGAACCCGACCTCCGCCAAAGACAAAGCCCGCAAGAAATCGTATTACGCAAGACATAACGCGCAAGACTCAAACCCAAGTAAACTATCGGCTAGATATTGGTCACATAAGGTGAAATGGTAATGGCTGCTTCCAAACCCAACAACGCTGCTCTTTGGTCTAAGGTGAAGTCCGAGGCCAAGAAGAAGTTTGATGTGTACCCAAGTGCGTATGCAAATGCTTGGGCGGCTAAGACTTATAAGGCACGGGGCGGCTCATGGTCTGGTGCTGACAACCGGGTGAAGAAGCGTGGCTAAGGGCGGACTCGGCAAGTGGTTCGGCGAGAAGTGGGTCGATGTAAAGACCGGCAAGGACTGCGGTCGCTCCGGCTCAGAGAAGTCTAAGCGCGGGTATCCCGCGTGCCGACCAGAGGCTGCTGCCAAAAAGATGTCGTCGTCTGAGAAACAGGCAATGGCTAGTAAGAAAACCGGGCCTACGAGACAATCATGGCCTGTGTCCCCATCAGGAAAGAGGAAAGGAAAATAAATGGCACGCTACCTACGCAACATCAAAGACGGCTTCATCTACGACTGGAACCCCATTCTGGCCGAGAATCCAATGTGTGAAGAAGTCACCGAGGAAGAAGCCTTCCCTGAGAACTTTGTTCCCAAAGCACAGAAGGGCCGCAAGAGCGCCCTGAAGTTGGACACTCCTGAGGATGTTATCCCCGAGGCTCCTGCTGGCAACGAAGAACTTAACGCCGAAGCATCTAAGGGATTACCCGAATGATACTCAACGATGTAATCACTGAGGTTCGTCGCATCCTCCAAGACATCAACGCACCGCAGCGTTACAGCGACGCGGTGTTGTTGGGCTTCGCCAACCAAGCGTTGAAGCGGATTGCTGTGTTGCGCCCTGACCTCTTTGCTTACATGGGCGAGATACCTACAACGGCAGGGGCCGTCATCCAGTCCGCTCCAGCGGATTCCATCCGCATCATGGAAATCTTCCAAGTTAAAGACGGGGCGGGGGTAACTGAAGTTAGCCGCGACTCATTGGATGAAACCTACCCCGGTTGGATGAACGATGCGGCTGGCCCGACTGTTAATTGGATGCGGCATGTGCGTAACGCCAACCGCTTCTTCATCTACCCCAAAGCCCCGGCAAACCAGATTCTAATTGGTGAGTACGCACAAACACCACAGAACTACGATGGCGCAACCACAGTTGCCTTGTTGTCAGATGCCTACTTCCCCGTCGTGGTAGATGCAGCGGTCTTTATCGCGGAGTCGGTGGACAACGAGCATGTCAACTCCAACCGCGCTCAACTATTCCAGCAGTCTTTCACTCAGGCTCTAGGCGTCAGCGCTCAGAGCCGTCCGATTACGGACACTGAGGAGTCTGGTCTACCTCCCGATCTGGTGATCTAAATGGCTACTCGTACCTTCCTATCCCTCGCTACACGCCTTGCAACAAGCGTTCCGGGCTGTCCGCAGCCCGTCATCGTGCAGTATGTTCGTGATGCTGCGATCGAAGTGTGCGAGCGCACCCTGTCTTGGCGGTACATGCAGCCTATTATTAGGGTTACCCCGGGGGTATATGAGTATCCTTACACCAATCCTACAGGGTCTGAGGTGCATGCGTTCCTCACAGCGACCATTAACGGCGAGCATTTAGAGCCTGTGACCCTTGAACAACTGGCAGGAATGTACCCTGATTGGCCTAGCACGGCGGTTGATAAGCGGTCTGACCCCCGTCTGATTTGTCAAATTGACCCAGATAACTTCGTAATTGCCCCGATTCCTGACAATTCCAAGGTCTACGATATCAAGATGATCGTGGCTTTGAAGCCTCTGCGGGACTCTACAGGTATGGATAAGACTGTGTTTGATGAGTTGGAAGACACCATCATGCACGGTGCGCTGCAACATCTTCTGGTGCTGCCAGATAAGCACTGGTCAGACAGAGAACTGGCTGCATATCACTCGAAGCAGTACCTTTACAAAACCACTGAGCGTAGAGCACGGGCCAACATTGGGGCAGCACGAGCCACAATGACCGTTAAGATGCGCCCATTCGCATGAGGTAGATATGGCTACAGATGTCATTCGCTTAGTTTCTGGGGACGAGAGGCCAGTCGTTATTGTTACGCTAACGGATGACATTACTGGGGGAGTCGTTGATCTTAGTGCGGCGTCCACAACAGTCTCGATCAAATTCCGTGCGGCCGGTACAACGACCGTACTCTCCACAATAACTTGCTCTAAGTTGAGTGGGGGAACTACCGGTCAGGTGCAGTTTGACTTCACAGGTGGTGTACTAGATGTAGACCCCGGCCCTTACGAGGGGGAGATTCAGATCAGTTTCAACGGACAGATTCAGACTGTCTTTGATGTCCTGCGCTTTGTGGTGAGGGATAACTTCTAATGGCAAACATCCGGGCCTCCGCCGTTGCTGTATCAGTTCTAGCCGCCGCATTGTCGGCTGGGACGGTCTCGGCTTCGCAGAGTGTCCAGAGTGTGTCGGCCTCAGTCCGCGCCCCGACAATTTCAGCCAGCGTGTTTCTTGTACCGCTCAAGGTATTGGAGGAGCAGCAGGTATTCATGTCTGACTTCCGGGTGTTGTCTGTTGACACGATAGCGATTGAAGTTTCGATTGCAACAGATGATGTTGCGATCACAACAGAAAAGGCGCTGACCGACTCTGTGACTGTGGTCGAGACGGCTTTCCGGGCAATCAATTCCACGATTGACTTTGACCCAAGCGACCCAGATGCTGACCCTGATCCGATCTTTGTGGCTGAGGCTGATGCTAAGGATGTAGGGAAAACCCTAACAGATGCTGCGGCTGCTACCGATGCAGACGCTAAGACAGTCGGCAAAGCCGAGTCAGACTCTGTAAGCGTTGCAGAGGCAATCAATACCAAAGATGTTGGTAAGAACCTGACGGATGCGGCTACCGCTGCGGACGCAGTAAACGAATTTGCTGTTGACAAGCCGCTGACGGATGCTGCGGCTATCGCTGAAGCCAGCGCCAAAGAACTTACTCGACCCGATGTTGCCGACTCGGTGACTGCGGCTGACGACTCCTTCCGTTCGCCGGGGTTGGGTAAGACTGACTCGGTGACTGCGGCTGATGCGGTCAACACCCTTGACATCGGTAAGAACCCAAGCGACTCGGTGACTGCGGCAGAGACTGACGCCAAGTCCATCGACAAGCCACTGACCGATACAGTCACGATGACTGACTTCGTGGTTAAAACACCGGCCTATGTGTTCGACTTCGATACCCTCGATGCTGATGCTGACCCAGACCCGGTAACAGTTGCTGAAGCGGCAAACTACTCCGTTGGTAAATATGTGACTGATTCGTTCTCGATGTCAGACACAATTACCTCGTTTGATGTAAGTAAGATACTTGCTGACTCGGCTACGATTGCTGAATCTATTGCGCTTGAACTCATCCTAGGTGAGACGACTGCTATCTATCCCGACTATGTGTCGATGGATGACGGAGATAACTTCGTGTTCCATCGGTACAAGACTACTGTTGCTGACTATACAGAAGTGTTAGGTGGCGCAGATAGTTTGCTGAACTCGGATTACATGCAGAACGCTAGTGACAGCCATGCCTTTGAGAACTACACAGGACTCATCAATGGCCCCGGACTGTTACTAACTGCACCGCTCATTGGCGGGGAATTTATCACCTACGGCTCTAGCACTGGCGCAGGATTCGTCGTAAACTTCCACTATACTGATGCGGCTGACCGCACAGTTGGTGGGTACTACTTCAACCAGACCCCCATCCTTTAAGGAGAACTGAAATGCTGAATGACTCGATCAAAGTTACAGGTGAACTTCGCATCACCGTAACGAACCCCGAGGGCAACATCAAACAAGAGATTGTTGTTCCCAACCTTGTAGTCACTACGGGTAAAAACTTCATTGCCTCTCGTATGGCTGGTACTTCCAGTAATGTCATGTCGCACATGGCTATCGGTTCTGGCACAACGGCTGCTGCCGTTGGCGACACAGCACTTGAAACTGAACTCGGTCGTGTGTCTCTAACTTCTGCAACTGTTACCACCAACAGCGTGGCTTATGTGGCTACCTTCCCTGCCGGTACGGGTACTGGTGCTGTGACTGAGGCAGGCATCCTGAACGCTGCATCTTCTGGCACGCTGCTTTGCCGCACTGTGTTCTCGGTGATTAACAAGGGCGCAGCAGATACGCTCGGTATCACTTGGACTGTGACCGTTAACTAAGGAGTAGGGAATGGGCATCAAATTCGCAAATAGTGCTTTTGCTACGCTCGCTTCTAGTATTACTAATAGCGACACCAGCATTACGCTTACTACTGGGCAAGGTGCTCGATTCCCTTCGCTTGCAGGTGGTGACTATTTCTACGCCACTTTGATCGACGCGTCGAACAACCTAGAGATCGTCAAGTGTACGGCTCGCTCAACGGATGTACTGACTGTCACTCGTGCGCAAGAGTCCACAACGGCTCGTTCGTTTAGCGCAGGCGACCGCATTGAGTTGCGGATTACTGCTGCTGGTATTGATGATGCTACTGACATCGACTTGATTCTGCCTTCGCAGACGGGCAACAGTGGTAAGTATCTAACTACGAACGGCTCTGCTTCGTCGTGGGGTACGGTTGATTTAACCAACTTGAGTGCGTCGAATTTGACGAGCGGGACTATTTCTACTGCTAGGATGTACACGGGGGCAATTCTTAAATACACAAATCATACTAATACTACTAGGTATGCTCCCAGTGCGGCGGCAACTAGTACTATCTATAATTTTACTTACTCTAAAACCGGTAGTACAGATGTTGGGTTAATTATATCCGCAAATATGCAGATATGGAATGATAATAACGGTGGTACTTATATGTTCGTCGATATTGACAACACAAAATACTACACTGGTGTGCATGATGATAATGCAAGTTCCGGTGGCCCCGGGGTTGTTAATGTTGGACTTTATGTAGCGGGGCTTGCTTCTGGCAACCGAACAATTGGTATTGGATGGAGCACAGCAGACGGGAATTCAAACCTTCCATTTACCGTAATTCATCCTAACACTAGCGACGACGCACGGAATCGCCAGCAAGGTTCAAGTTGGCATATTTGGGAGGTTAAAGCATGAGAGGTACTAATAACTTTGATAAGGCAGTTCGTGCGTTTAGTGGCTTTCCGGGGTATCAGGGGAATCCTGCAACCAACGAAACTGAGTTTAACGCGCTGTTCGGTGAGGACAACCCTTGGGAAAACAAACCTACATGGGCGCAGGTTCAGGCTGAACTTCAGAATGTACTTGCCGAAGATACAAAAGTTGAAGCCAAAAAGCGTATCGCTGCTACTGACTGGTCAGTGCTACCTGATGTCGGCATTTCAAATGTTGTGGAGTTCGAGACTTATCGTGCGGCTCTGCGGGAACTGATTAAGAACCCTGTGGCTGACCCGGTGTGGCCTACTGAGCCTGAACCTGTCTGGAGTTAATCATGGGATTAAAAGTCGCCAATAACGCCTACGGCACACTGAACGCTGGCATCACCAACTCAGATACGACTATCGTACTGAACGCGGGTGAGGGTGCGCGTTTCCCATCGTTGTCGGCGGGTGACTATTTCTTTGCCACGCTGATTGATACAACCAACAACCTTGAGATTGTGAAGGTCACGGCCCGCAGCACGGACACTATGACAATTGTTCGTGGGGAAGATGGCACATCTGCCCGGGCGTTTAATGCGAACAGCCGATTTGAGTTACGCCCAGTAGCGGCTTTGTTTAATGAGTTTGCTGAGCGTGCAACTACGGGTAAAGCCATCGCAATGGCGATTGTGTTCGGAGGATAAGAATGTCGCACTTCGCTAGAGTCAACGCACAAGGTATCGTCGAGCAGGTAATTGTTGCAGAGCAAGACTTTATTGGCACTCTGCCTGACGCCTCCTCTTGGGTACAGACTTCATACAACACACATGGTGGTGAGCATCCTGAGGGTCGCCCTCTGCGTAAGAACTACGCAGGAATTGGGTTTACCTACGACGCAGGTCGTGATGCGTTCATACCACCTAAACCATACAGCAAGTGGGTACTGAACGAGACAACCTGCTTGTGGGATGCTCCGACTCAGTATCCTAACGACGGCAAACTTTATACATGGGACGACGACGCTGGTAACTGGGTCGAAGTGCCCGATCAAGGAGAGTAATCATGGCAGCCCCAAATATCGTCAACGTAGCAACCATCACAGGTAAAACGGCGGTGCAGGCTGTCGGTACATCCGCAACTGCAATCGTCACTAACTCAAGTGGTAGCGGTAAAGTCTTTAAGGTCAACGCACTCTACGTAGCCAACGTGGATGGAACTAGCCCAGCCGACATTACGGTAGATTTGTTTCGTTCGTCAACGGCTTATCCAATTGCTTCGACTATCTCTGTTCCGGCTGATGCCACTTTGGATATTGTGTCAAAAGCCCTCTATCTCGAAGAAGGTGATTCCTTACGGTGTACTGCCAGTGCATCTGGCGACCTCGTAGCCGTATGTTCGTATGAGGAGATTTCGTAATGGCTATTACGTCAAGTGGCATTTGGTCGGCAAAACAAGTCCGAGATAGTAGAGCAGATGCTGATTATCCACGCTTGTACTCTGTCGAGTATCTTGTAATTGCGGGTGGCGGCGGCGGTTCGGATACTGCTGGCGGCGGGGCAGGTGGTTATCGTACTTCTGTTTCGGGAGCGACATCCGGCGGTGGAGCATCTGCGGAGGCTCCGCTATCTCTTACCCCCGGTATTGCTTATACCGTTACTGTCGGTGCTGGTGGTGCTGGCGGAACAAACAACAATCCTGCTCGCGGCGGTAAAGGTAGTGACTCTGTATTCGGGTCAATTACATCTATTGGCGGTGGTTCAGGCGGAGCAGGTTTTGCAAACAGTTCATTAAGTGAAGGTGAAGCAGGCGGCTCTGGTGGCGGTGGTTCGACTTATGCTGGGTCTAGTATCCAACGATTTGGTGGCGCGGGTACTACCGGGCAAGGATATGCTGGTGGTAATAGCCTTTCTAATTACTGGACGGGCGGCGGCGGAGGCGGTGCTGGTGCTGTTGGGCAAAATGCTTCAGGTGCAAATAGTGATGCAGGTGTTGCTGGTAATGGAGGTAATGGTGTTTCTTCGTCTATTACTGGTTCTGCGGTAACTCGCGCTGGCGGCGGCGGTGGCGGGCAAGGTAACACAGGAGCAGGCGGTGATGGCGGTTCTGGCGGCGGCGGCGCGGGGGGTAAGGCAACGTCAACTAACGGTGGAAGTGGGACTGCTAATACTGGTTCCGGTGGTGGCGGTACTTGGGATACGTTATGTGGCAGCGGTGGTTCGGGTATTGTGATTATTCGCTATGCAGGTTCGCAACGCGGTACTGGCGGCACAGTAACTTCTGCAAACGGCTACACCATTCACACATTCACATCTTCTGGAACTTATACAGCATAATGGAAAAACGCCAACCTCTCGTGATGTTTCCCAACGGAGCGCTTGCCCGTTGTGAGGAAGTGCCGCCTGAGGGGGTCTTAGTAATCGAACCAGAACTGCCTGAGGAATCAGATTTCCCAGCAGTGATTGACCAAACACAAGCAGTTAAGGAGGCAGAAAGTGGCAACAACGCATGAACTGGAGGTTCAATTGACATCGCACGAGGCTGTATGCGCAGAGCGCTATCAAACCTTTATCCAGCGTGTTGACCGACTGGAGTCTCTGATGATTAAAACCGCAGGTGCTTTGATAGTCGGCATGGCGGGTATCCTCGTGACTATCGTCCTCAAAGGAGTATGACCATGCCCGGAATGATGAAGAAGCCTGCTGCAAAGAAACCCATGGGTTACAAAGAAGGTGGTAAAGTTTTTAAGCCCTGTCCCGGATGCCCCAACGCTGCCAAGTGTAAGGCTATGGGCAAGTGCATGAAAAAAGGTAGGTAGTGGATCCAATTACGCTCTTAGCCACAGCATCAGCAATTTGGAGTGGGATTAAAAAAGCCTCTGAATTTGCTGCTGAGGCTGAGGGCGTTTTTGGGCAGTTAAGTAAGTATTGTGGGGTTGCCGATCAATTAGAACAGGCGATCCAAAAGGAAAAAAATAAGCCCCAGAAACCTAAGTTGTTCGGTGGCACGGAAGAAGGCAACGACACGGCTGAAGCCTTTAATGTCTTTGAGGCCGAGCATAAA
>Ga0169931_10002662_pt1 | contig 28921 bp, 17 predicted proteins | sample Kivu_15m_20L_FD_129675 | JGI IMG/M metagenome (GOLD analysis project Ga0169931, IMG submission 129675) | Freshwater microbial communities from Lake Kivu, Western Province, Rwanda to study Microbial Dark Matter (Phase II) - Kivu_15m_20L... | ecosystem: Environmental > Aquatic > Freshwater > Lake...
AATTGAAGTGCTAATCCATATTGTTGAACAGCTAATTTACATATATCATCAGTTTGATTAATAACATATTTAAGTGCACTTCTATCTTGTTGAACAGCTAATTTACATATTTCATCTGTTTGATTAATAACATATTGGAGTGCATATCCATCTTGTTGAACAGCTAATTTACATATTTCATCAGTTTGATTTTTTACATATTCAAGTGCATATCCATCATATTGAACAGCTAATTTACATATTTCATCAGTTTGATTTTTTACATGTTTAAGTGTATTTCCATTTTGTTGAACAGCTAATTTACATCTTTTTTCAGTTTGTTCTTCTATATTTATTATAATAAATTTATTTGTTTTCCATTTATGTCCTTCTGGATCACAGTAAAATATTGCATCTTTACATAATTCTATATGTGCTATATTTATACCATATGAAATAAATTTCGATAAATATTCAAATGTAGTGAAATATAAACCACCAGATTCACAAGACCCACTAGGATTAAAAGGAATATGATCAATATTTTCACCTAATTTATATTGGAATCCAAAATGATTTTGATCATTATTGAGTAATTTACAAAATATAGTAGATTGGGGAAATAGTTTAATAAATTCATCATAAGATATAGCCATAATGATTTGTTTTGTAGTTAGTTAATATTATATATGTAACAAATGCTATAATAGAAATATATTTCAATTTTTTAATTTTGTAAATGGTAATATCAATCAATTTAGATGTCAATAATAGAATCATTTGAACTATTTGTATAACTAGATGAATTAGTTAATATATTATTATTTTTTTTACTTTTTCTTTTTTTAATATTGTCAGTACTACTCGGATTTTTTAAAACATTATTATGTTGTGTTAAATGTATATCAAATATATTAATATTATCTGAATTTGTTAAATCAAACATATTATCATTATTGATTAATTTATATTCGTGATCATAATAAATTTGATATATATTTAAAGGCAGAATACGTCCAATTCTTTGTGCTCTACCTATAACTTGTTTTTTTAAATCATTAGATAGATCGTGAAAAATGATGATATCAGTTGCCATTTGAAGATTTAATCCAGACCCATATAATTTAGCATTTAAGAAGAGAACATTAATTTTTTCATTTTTGAAATCATTAATTTTTCGTGTGATGTCATCATTGGAGCCAGATAATTTACTATATTTAATATTGTATGTGTCAAATTTAGTAATTAAATTGGCGAATGTTTGGTCATGATTACTGAATAATAGAATTTTAGCATTTTTTTTATTAAGAATAATTTTAATAACAATATCAATTTTAGAAAGAATGATCTTTTTACACATAGTATTGATAGAATGATTAGTGATAGCAATAGTTTTTTGAATATCAAAATCATTACGACAATAAGCACATTTTCCATTTACTTTAAGCATACATTGCATACATAATAATTGTTGGCAACATGGCATAACACTGGCTACAGTGTCACCATATGTATCAAAACAAATAGGACAATAAATATTTTTTTGTATATCAATACGATCTTTAAGATCTTTAACACTATTAATTTTATTATTTAATTGTGTAATTTCTATATTTAATTTATCAATAATTGCATTTTTTGTAGTTTTATTGAGCATAATTTTAGCTTCATTAAATTCTAATTCTTTTTTTTTATTATGTATTTCAATAGTATAATTTTTAGTAATGACATCTATAATATTTTCATCAGTTGCTATATTACAATTTAAATTTTGTATAGCTTCTTTATAATTACCTGCATTTAACATAGATAAAACATCATTAGATACATGGTCTTTTAACATATGTAATGTTTCAGGTGCTTTACATTTAATAATATATTCATTAGCAGGTGGAATTTGCATAGATTTAATAACATATTCATCATTATTTTTACATATTATATTTTCTAAAATAATCAAAGGTAATCCAACAAATTGATTGCGTATTTGATCAATATATATATCAGTAATATTATATGGAGTAGCAGTAATATACCAAGTAAAATTTGCTTTGATATTGCGAAGACTAGTTAATCGAATAGAACATATTTCATCTATAACTATACGATTATATTTTATATTATTAAATTTATCAATATATTTTTTAAACATTGTATTTGTGCAACAAATTACATCATATCCATCAATTCTATGCAAATTATCAATTGATTTTTGACTTATTATAAAATAATATTTTAAAGAAGTATATTCAAATGCAGTTTTCCATTGTAAAGCTAAATTATGAGGAATAATTATAAATGTGCATTTAACTACATTTGTTGTATCCATATATTCTAAAGAACATGGACAATTAATAGCATATTGAACACTATGATTTGGTATTAATTTATGATGACATATTAAACCTATAATTTCAAATGTTTTACCAGCACCTACCATATCGGCCAAAATAGCATAATTAATTTTACATTTAAAATTAGTACCAATAGTATCATCAAAAATTTGATGTTGTATATAAGATTTATTATAAATATGAGTATTATATAGAATTGTATTATTAATAATATATTGAGGTTGATTAATAAAAATTTCTCCATTTTTTTCAAAATGAGTCATAGATGCAATTATTTTTTTTTGATGTTCTTTTAAATTTAATTTTAATTCCGAAGGTTGAGTTATAAATTCTTCAGACATTATAATAAATAATATAATATCTTTATTTTAACTAATTATATTTATATTTAGCACAATATTGTTCTGCTAATTCTACAGGCGTTCTAAAATTCATATATTTTTTTTCATCACGTATATCATAAATATTATATATACCATCATAACAATCATCATTGGAAATATGCCACATAATTAATTGTTTTTTTATAATAGGTAAAAAATAATATACATCAAAGAAAATTCTGATTTGATAATTTGTATTCATATATAATTTTAATGTTTCTTCTGTCAAATATGCATCATATAATCTTCCAAATATATATAAATTATTATTAATTTTATATCCATATGTTCCTACATCTCCAAATATTATATTGATACCATATGTTTTTACTTTATATTTATTATTTCCTATTTTATATATGATTTCTTCATCTGTATTATTAGTCCATTCTATAAATATATTATTATGATGTAAATCATTTATATAAAATCCAGCTGTAATTAAAATATCAATAGTATATAGAAAACTAATAGTAATTCCATCTAATAATTCAATAACATTAGCATTTTTATTATTTGGTAAAATAACATTACAGGTATCTAGATCAACATTTGACATTAAAAATGCAATTAATTTAGCAAATGTATTTAATGTAGTATAAACATTTTCATCTATATAAGCATTATTCATCAAACTCATATCACTTATATAATTTGTTTTGTATTTGATTTCTTTATCTAATCCATATCTTTTAGTAATAATTTTATTGATATTTTCATCAGTACAATTAGCATAACCTATTAATTGTGGCAAATGTTTTTGTACAAGTTTATCTGATATTACAGATTTGTCATTTAATAATTGTAGAAGTATCACTTCTATATTAGTTCCATTACATATATAATATGTGTTTTTTATATTAAATATAGTAGATGTTTTACTATTTTTTATATATTTGATAGCAATATTTTTATCATTTATACCTGGTTCAATTACTTGCCCATATACACCTTCACCTAATATTTTATCACAATATGTATTATTATACATAATTACATTCATTGTCTGTATATCTATTTTTTTTGGTTTAGTTTTTTTCAAGTAATCAATTACATTTTTAATAGATTTCGGTTTATTATATTTACCTCCTATATATTGTGTAAAATCAATATATATATTATAATTCATATAATTATTAATTAGAATATTATATATATATATATATGTTGAATGTATTAATTGAAGATTTAATTTATAAAAATAAATTAAATAATATTATAAATTATAATAATACTACATTAAAAATATTTGGTGTATTTGTTAGTATAGAAAGATCTAAATTACATAAGTTAAAAGAATATCCAGAAGATATACATGGTTGTATAGGTTATTGGTCTGATGATTATAGTAAATTAAATAATATAATAATAAAAGAAAAAATATTACAAGTAGGCAATTCAGCATTTTATGAAGATAGTAGACGTTTGAGTTTTAGAAAATCTGCAGAATCAGATTTATTTACAAAATTTAAAATATATTACATGTTATTACCTTTGGAAAAAATAGATAGTGTTAGTGGAATAATGGCCAATAGTAATAAATTTGATAATATGAATTATGGATTAATAGCTCAAAGTATTGATGGAAATAAGAAAGCAACATATTTACCAGAAGTGTTTAAAAACATGGAATGGAATGATATAAAAATAAGTTTAATTAATAAGGCAGGAATATTAAATAATAATATTGTATTTTATGCATATAAAACATATATAGAAGAAACAACATTATTATTACATTTAAAAACAATGATTACATATTTTTTCAATAATTATTATAATAATTTTATACCATATGAAATTAATACTAATATAAAAATAGATATTACACAAGATGTAAGAAATATAGCAAGTATGTTAGATATATATGATATAGTAAATGAAGATGTGAAGTTAAAAATATGGGATAATGTGAAATATTATATAAATGAATATAATAAAGATGCAATAAAAATGAGACAATCATCAGCATTTTTATTATTATTATTGAATAAATTATTAAAGGAAAATATAAATAATGCAGATAAACAATTAATAGAAACAATGATGATAAATATAAAACAAAATTTATATAATCAAATTGACGAGTTAGAATCTAAATTTGAGTTAGGAGAAGTATTAATGGCATTAAGTATAATTGATAAAACAAATAATAAATTGGATAATCAGATAAATAAAATAATAAATATAATAGGAAATCAAAAAGAAGTAGATGATATATTTCAATATAATTGGTTATGTAAATTTATATTAGAATATGATAATTATAAGAAATCATATAAATTATTTGAATTATTGATGAAGAAGATATCAATAATAATGTTATATATAGATGAAAAATATGAAACAAATTATATAGCAGTGTTATTTGAATGTTTATCAAGTTTAATATTTGTAGGTATAAATAATTTATTAGAAATAGAATATAATAAATATATAAATAAAATAGAACAATTAATTTTAATTATAATACAAAGAAAAAATAAACAATATCATTTATTTGAATTTATAAATGGCAATATACGTATAGATATTACTGGTCATATTTTGAATGGACTTAATTATATGGAACAATATTATAATAAATTTATAAAATTATCAAAAGATAAAATATATTATAAAAATTTATATGTACAATCAGGAGGAACGATAAATAAGTATATATATAAAACATTAAAAAAAATAAAATTAAGATGTATTGGATTGAATTGTATATAATTAAATTTTAAATTATATGGTATTGTAAAGTTTTATTTTATTATTAAAATTTATTAACATAGTAAGAGCATTATCTAGAATGCCAACCATAATTATATTGTTTAATTCAATAAACATATTATACATATATAAAACATATTGGATTATTTTATTAGTGCTTACTATAATTTTTGATATATTATTAATTGATTTATCATATTCATTTAATATTATTGCTTTAATTACGTCATTGTTACTATAATTTAATTGTGTAGGCCAACTATCATCTATAATAATTTCATTAATTATATTATGTTTAATATTAGTTAGAATAGGGATAAAAGGAGTATCTTGATTTTCATTTTCAGGTCTATCGAAAACTCTACATAATAATTCGACAATTTGCCATGTATATTCTTTATCCATTATATAGAGTTGTATTTTGGTATTTTTATTATCATCATTGTATTGCGTTATTATTGAATGATTTTGGATACAATTATCATATATTTCTTTTTCATTTTTATATAATTTTGTATTTATTCTAATATAATTTTTATATGTAATGACTAGTATATTAATCAGAGTAAAAATATTAGAAGCAACATTGTGTTCATCTCTATAATGCCATAGTAAAAGAGACATAATTTCATTTTGTCGTAATATATTATTATCACATGTATAATATTCGTTATATGCTTTATATAAATCATCAATATTCCATATTGTATTTTCATAATATGAATTTAATGATCTACTAAAAATATTATTAATGTAATGTGTTGGTATAATATTATTAAAAATTTTAGTTGGTAATAAACTATATGGTGTTAGAATAGTTTTACCAGTCAGAGGTGGAAATGTTCCTTTCATAATTGTATCAAAATTAACACGCATATATATCACATTGCCTTTTGTTTCATATCCACGTCTTCCAGCTCTACCAGAAGCTTGATGTGCTTTAATAGGATCCATATATTCAATGGTATCAGAATCATATTTAGGATTTCCAAGAATAACGGTTGTTTTGAAAGGTAAATTAACCCCACTAATAAGTCCATTTGCACAAAAACATATAGGTGCATCTTTTCTATTAATTAAATTATTTACTTGTCGTAATACAGCATATGGTAATAGATCTGAATACATTGTAATACCACGTTCAAATCCTCTCATAAAAATATTTGTATAATTAATATTATGATAAATGGTTTGGTCATCTGTTTTATTATATAAATCTCTGAAATTATGCATAATTGATCTCATAATGCCAATATTAAGAGGTGTTTTATGTAATGAAAATATACTAGTAGGACCATAAGGATTGAATTCAGGCATAGGAACTTCATTTGCATTATTATGAATATCAAAATATATATTTTTTTTGTATAAATAGTCTGAATTTAAAAAATCACTTATCATTTGTTTTTCTCCATCCACTAATTTACTATTATTTACTGCTTTGTGTATTTCATGTTCATATTTCATCTTAATTGCATTTAAAAAATCACTAATAAAATTACGATTTAATGTAGCAATCCGTGTATTAATTTCTTTTATTTTAGCTCCACGAACATTAGCCAATCCATCAGAAATAGATTGTCGTCTAATAAATTCATCAGAATTATATTTAATAATTTTTTCATGCCATTCTAATAGTAATTGATTATACCATGGAAAATAATGTTGTTCTAGTTTTTCTAAATATATAACTATTTTTGAATATATATCTATTATATCTATATCATTCGACATATATACTAATGCTGGGAACATGTCTTTTGTTTTCATCATTTTAAATAAATCCACCAAACTAGCTATATAATTATTTCCAATCCATATATTATTTGTTTTAATATGATAATTAGATAAAAATGCATCTACTATAGCTGGTGATTCATTCAATGCAATTTTAATAAGAATGTCTTTTAATTTAGTTTCATATGATGTTATCATATCCATTGTAATAGGATCTGTTTGATTGAAATAAGTATTCGGATGAATATTATGTATTTTATTATAATTAGGAAAGGCATTACTAATGTCTACACCTAATTGATATGCATCACGAGCTGTCATAGCAATATCACCAGATTTGAAACCATCATTAATAATATAATCGCGGTCAATACAAGCAAGTGGTAATAGAGGATTTAAATTTTTTCCATCAAATAGGTATTTTTGTATAACAATGAAACGTTTATTATATTTTTCTAAATATACTTCATTATTTTTAGCTGTATAATTTTCCAAATATAATTTAAATTTATCTGGATCTTGTATAGTAGCTGATAATATTATGAAAGGACATGTTATTAATTTAATTAGTCGTTCAATACATTCACCTTCTGTATTATCAATATGTTGTATTTCATCAAAAACAACATATTCAAAATTATAATTTTTTATATATAATATATTTTCAGCCATATATGGTGTAGCTACCACTACTTTTACATTTTCATCCAACTTATACTGTTCCTTATTTGTTACTAATGCTGTGTTTATACCTGCTGTATTAAATGATCCCGCTACTTGCATCGCTAATATATCATTAGGTACAACAAATAAAGTGAAATATTTAATTCCACAATATTGTGCAATAACAGTTTTTCCAGCAGATGTAGGAGCAACTACTAATATGTTTTTTTTATTATCAATATTTTTAATAACATTAATTTGCCAATCTTCTAACTTGAAAACTTTTTGATCCCAAGAACTTAATGGATATAATCGATGACTCATTTCCGTCATTTGATATTTGACAGAGTCAATATTATGATTTTTTAATATTTCTTCAGCTTGTTTAACTGTATTAGCGATAGCAATATTTATTCTATCAGAAAATTTAGAATCATGTATTTCATCTAAAGTAGGATTAACAAAATCACTACTAATACTATTTTGTTTTTTTTTAGTATGTGCTTGTCTTCTATTTATTTTTTCATCATTTGTTTGTTCTGTTGATTGTAGTGAATTATTATAATATTTTAGCCATTGATCATTAAATTCAAACATCAACATTTTAAATTCAAAAATAAAATTTATTAATTCAATATTGTTTGTATCAATATATTTACGCACTAATATCATAAATATAATCACCTTCATTATATTATTAATATTTTTAATTGTATAATTATTTAATATTCCTTTTAATGCATCTTCTGATGGTATCATTATTTCATTCGTTAATTGTAATATATGTGATTCAATTAATTTCAATATATTATTATTATAAATTGATTTTTTTATATCTTTATTTTGTTGGATCAATGCTTCCTTTTTAGATATAGTTTTTTTATTATTTTGTCCAATATGTTTACTTGGACTTGTTAGATTGGTTGAACTAGTTGGACTAATTGAACTAGTTGAACTAGTTGGACTAGTGTCATTATTACATACATTGACAATATTATTAATATTTATCATTCCTTGTGAAGAATCTCTCATTATAGATGCTAATGTATGTACATCTAATAAATTTGTACTATAACGTTTTTGTGTAATATCTGCATTAGTTTTATAGAATTGTTCAGATAATAATGATGTATTCTCATCTATATGTTGTATATTAAGTAATAATTGTTCCATATTTTGATTGATCATACTTTGTTCTGTCATACAGTAGTTAATTATATTTATAATATTATAATAATGTATTTATTATAATTTCAATTTTTTATCTATACTTATGCAATAATGGTTTTATTTATTATAGACCATTAATAATAATATATTATTACTATTAATGAAAAATATAACACCGCGATGACGAGCAAGACAAGCTTGCTCTCCAGGCGCACCAAAGCGCAATCTTTGCCCAAAATAAAGAATACTTTAAATAAACAGTTTTCCAATAACAGAATCAAAAAAATAACTGATCGAGAAGTATTTTCACAATTATATAATTATATAGAATAATATTATATTGACACATCTGACAAATTAGATGAATTTCTAGTTGTCGATGGTGTTTATAACAACACCAATATATTACACACCCCTAAATTAGAAATAAATATGAACATATATTTATATAATTGTTGAATTATATATAGTAGTAAATGTATCTAATTCCTTGATTCTTTTGCCTAATTATATTTATATTACTCAAAAAAGAATAATTATAATAATATATAAAATTATTGAAATATAATATAATTTAATATAAAAACATAATAATCTTATATATTTAATATGCAAGTACTTTATAATAATGTCGAGAATAATTGCCAACTATGTTATATACCAGATTTCATTACTGATCAAGAATGTAAATATGTAAAACAAGTATTAATAATAAAAGGAGAAAATGACGAATATGTGATACCATCTGATGGTCAACCTTATTTATTACATCATCCACCTATAAATATTTATGGCAAGAAATATCATCAGCAAAGAAGTGTAGGATTTTTTACAAATAATAAACATGTTAAAGGATATCGTTATAGCAAACAAATAATGATCAGTCAGAGAATGCCAGATTATATGACTGATATAATGAATAGAGTTAATCAGTTTTTATTTAGTTGCAATTTTGATATTAATTTCAATGCGATATTATTGAATATGTATGAACATGGAAAAGAATATATTTCTGCACATTCTGATTCTGAAATAGGATTGAAAAATAATGTAGTTGCTACAATATCAGTTGGTCAAAATAGAATATTTAGAATTAGAGACAAATCAACAAATAATATTGTAATCGATGTTCCAACATATGAAAAAGGATTACTACTAATGATGGGAAATTTTCAAAAATATTATACACACGAAATCCCAATTGAAAAATATATTTTAGATCCACGATGGAGTTTAACATTTAGAGAACATCATAATTAGCTAAATTTTTTTTGTAACGTTTCATACATAACAAAACATGTTGTATGAAATGGAATAGCACGTATCAAATCATCCCTGTTTGTACAGTTGTTATAGTGTTGCTTGGATAAATTATAGACCAAGCACCAACCAATGTACAACAATCATTAATCCCGTTTTGAATAAATTTTTTGGAAAGTTGTTCATATATCGTGAAATATAATGCATGATTGATCATATACATAATCCTGAAATTCAACAACAGCTGGAATAAAAATTGTTAATAATGGTTATATTATAATATGATTGATATAAAAAAATGCTTATTATATTATTTTTCATCATTATTATCAGTATTATTCATAGGATCAATATATTTTGAATTAGATATAGGTAATACTTTTGGCAATGATTCTGGGATTGTTCTAGTTATTTTTTTTTGACTTTTCTTTTTTTCAATAAATTCATTATTTATAATTTTATCACATTTTATAATTTCAATATCATTATATGATGTTATTAAATATGATTCTAAATTTAGTATAGGACTATTTTTATATGGTATAATTGTCATTCTACGTTTGTCTAAAGGTGATTTATATGCATAAGGCATTCTAAATTCACGATCTATAGAATATACTCTCCAATCTAATTTTGTAATGTAATCTGAAGATTTTTTCATTAGATAATAGCATAAACTATATGCACTATTTTCTTTATCTCTTACATTATTTTCAAAAACTAATGTTTTACCTAAAGCTTCTCCTTTACCATTTATATTAGCATTAATAATTACATGATATGATTTTAAATTATCTGCACTAGATGATAATACTAATATATCTTCACATTTTATTGAAATTTTATATTCATCTTTAAATATTTCAATAATATCAATACGTAATTGATCTAAAAACTTTTCTTCATTATATGCATTTAAATCATCTACACATTCAAATAACCATTCTATATCTAAATATGGTTTATAGTATTTATTTTCTAATAATATTTCATATGCATAATCTAAATTAATTTTATCTATAGATTTTCTACAAATAAATTGTCTTGTTCCAGTTATTGGATTCAATTCTTGTGTTAAACTTATATATTGTTTATTCTTTTCCATATATAATTTAGCCAATAATTTAGAACTTGGACCAGTAAATACAATTCCTGGTGTATCTTTTATACCAATAGCTAAATTAGAAGATTTATCATCTATAACTTTGAATACATTACAATATCCATTTACTTTGTCAGAACCATATATAACAATTTTGCCAGATATAGGTAAATTATCAATAGCATTTAATGCAGTATCAATTTTCTCATAAAATGTTTGTTGTATATCATTATTTTCTATTTTACGAAGATTTTTATACCAATCATAATTATATATACGAGATACAATATGATCTACAAAATTTGTTTCAATATTTTCATTATAAAATTTAAATTCCAAATTATTATTAGTTATTGATTCAAAAGGCTTATTTGTGAAAATATAATTAATATTATTGGCTTCTACATATCGACATACTGATACTAAAGAACAAAACATTGCTGATTTATATAATGATATTCCTTGATTTTTACAATGACGTTCTAATATTGCATTAGATTTTAATTTATCTTCTAAATTTGAATCATGTTCAACAGTGATATTATTTCTATTAATATTATGTATATTAAATTTCAAGTTATTTAATACGATTCTATTTTTTGGTTCTGGAATTTTATCAATATCTAATAGTGGCAGAACAATTGAAAATCCATATGAAAAATATTTAGATATTCTAGTATCAAACATATTACTATATCCTTTTTCTGTTAATACATTTATCATATATTTATATGCAAAATGTGCTTTTTGGGTCATATATACTTTATTTCCATCATAACATACTCTAGATGGATACATATCAAAACTATTTAATACATCTAATTTTGAGTTATATTTACACAATATGAATTGAAAACGATGCAACATAGATATACCAGAAATATCATTATCTTCGAAATAGTTGGATAACATATTTTTAGTGATATCATTTAATTCATTATCAATAAAATTTTTATCATCAGTAGTAATAGTATTTTTTTTAACATTTATTTGCACATGTTTATTTAATGTATTTAAACTATTAAACTTATATTTATCAAAATATTTTAGATTGAATTCATTACTACCTATAAAATTTTTAGGATCTTTAATACATATGACTTCAAATACATTATATAAAGGTTTAAACATAGCCATAAATTTAATATTATGTTTATATGCATTTTCTTTAAATTTTCCTTCTAATTCTTTATCTATATTATTATAATGATCATAAATAGATGTTGTTAATTCATTTAGTGAATTTCTGAATATTCGTATATAATCTTCATTTGTTTCAATTTTAGAATTATCATCATTATGAAAAAAGAAATCAATATCTTTAGCTCGTTGTTTTAATAATATAGATCTACAAAATCCACCTGCTATAATAATATTTTTAAATGACATTTTTTCAATAAATGGATATCTATATTCCATCATTGTTTTAAAATCTTTTGTATTTGTTATAGCAATTCTTCTTGCATTTAATGTATCATTTATAGTTGGTTTGTCAAATTCATATGAATTAGTTGCAAAATCTAATGTATCTATATCTAATAATGTATTATCGTCTATATTATTTACCATATCAGTAGGAATTGCTATTATATTATGTTTATTGCATTCAAACATAGGTTCATTAATAATAATATTTTCTTTAATCACATCTTTTTTATTTTCAAAAGGCAATACATATGTATACATATTATCATTTGGATCAGACAGATCTTTATAACAAATAGGACATGTTTTATATTCATCTTGTAATGATTCAAATATTTCTTTTTTGATAATATATTTTGGATTACAACAAATATTAGGAGCGATTTCATGTGAATTTATTTTATAACCACCAGTAGTAGTTGTAGATTCAAGAGTAATATAACAAGTATATTCTGTATCATTTGAAATATTATTTAATTGTTTTATTATATACTTTTTAGATATTTGTGATTTTATATATGTTAATATTTCATTATCATTATTACAATTAAATTCAAACGCATTATTTCTTTTACTATCATATTCTAGACCCGTTAATAGATATTGTTTATGGAATTTCAACAAACGAGTGTCATTTATAGCAAGTAGTATACCATACCATAAAGTACTTATAGTTATATTTTTGATACCATTAGAATCTCTGCAACGTTTCATTAAATTATGGTATGCTTTTTCGCCTCCATATACTAGTGAAGGTTTATTAGTTAATAAATAATCATATTCTGTAATTTCTGTGTTGTCACGTATTTCTTTTAACATAATTTTTGCTAATTCTACATAAATTTGTTTAATATTATCAGGAATATCAGACACATATATACATAACATATCTGTTAAAAACTGATATAATACCATGTCTTCAGAATTACAATGTTGTTTTGATTGGAAATATACTGAAAATACCCATCTACGTATACAACTAATGGTATCTGTATTATTCAAATTATTAATAGCTATAGGTAATATAGGTATTGTATGATTTTGATATTTGAAACAACCATTATTAAATATTTTGTTTCTAACTAATAAATTTTCATTTACATCTTTATCATCTACTATGAATAATACATTATCATTATTATTTGTTGTAATAGGAAATGATATAAACGATGATTTATTAGGGGAAATACTTTTTTTAACATTTTCAAAAATAGAAAGTTGGGCTTTTTCATTCCTATTTGTTTTAGCATTACGATATTCGTGATATGTTTGAATACCACCAGATTTAATATTTACTATATCATTTGTTAAAGTGTCATAAATAGTATTATGAACTTTTGTATTTATGAATGCTTTACATATCAAGCTAATTATTTCATTACATATTGATGCATTTTTATTTTTAGTAATTTGATGTATAATATTTGATAATTCATATATAACTAATTTTAATTCATTATCTGTCATTTTATTTAAATCTAAATCAACTAATATTTTGATTAATCCTACTATATTGCATTTATGAATTATATTATTTCGAAATAATACACAATCAGATGGAATTGTTGGATTATAATAATTTTTAAATCCATTTAATCCATGACATTGATTATGTAAAACAAATTCATATATATTATTTGTCATTTTCATATTGCGAATGCTTGTAAATAATTTATTTCCAATATCACAATTTGCATCAGTATAATTTGAATTATTGTTTTCTACAGTATGAATATGTATTTTTACATTGTATTGAAATAATCTTTGTAGTTCTTTACTTAAGTATGATTCCACATCTTGTATTTCACCATCTGTAAAAATATATACATCATTTATTTGTTTTGATTGATCAAATGTTAAATATTCAAGTGCTTGAGCTAATTGAGTTCCATTTGATGATTTTATAGTATTAGTTAATAAATATTCAATATCAACAGCATCATTACATGGTTTATTATCAATTTCAATCCATTCACATGATGTGTTCCAAAATAATATTTTAGCTTTTTTAATATTTAATTTTTTAAGAGTTTCATATGCTAATATACGCTCCATACCTATAATATTTTGTGGCTGATTTTTTGAATTTGTAATTTCCTCAGTAAAATTATAAAGACCATCAGTAGATCCAGACCGATCTATTAATATATATGGTTCATTATCATGTTCTATTTTTAATGTATTTATATTAACAATGTCATATTTAGATTGATTATTATTCATACGCTAACTAATATATAGATATGTATTTATGATTAATATAATATAATTTCAATTTTTATGGGTAGTGTTATAATAAAAGGAAAGACACCTTCTAAAAGTTATAATAATGATAGTTGGTTTTGTATTAAATATAATGCATTTCTAAAAACATACTAAAGAATTAGATAATTTATTAATATATATGGTTTATTATCATATTTAAAATTATTATTTTTATTTATAATTCAATATATGATGCAATATATATATAATAAACAGTTTATTTATAAAAATTGAAATTATGATGTATTAATATATTCATTTATATTATAAAGTAACTAATGCTAAACGCCAGACATAACAAAAACAAACAAGTTTTATAAATCACCTAAATATATCAAACATTTTTTGATAGAAATGGAACAAAGTAAAAAGACATGGTTTCTACAATTACCTAAAGATATTTTGGAATACATTAATAGTTTTCTTGCTCCAGTGAATTGTGTAATGATTTTACCACCAGATAAATGGAAAAACTATTTAAATTTTGCAAATATTATGAAACTTCAGAAATATAATGAACATATTATTACATGTGATAAAATACATTATGTTGATTTTTGTTTTAAGGACGAAAATATGAATGATTTTAAACTTTGTATTCCTATCAAATGCAAATATATTCCATTTACAAAATATATAGTAATTAAGCATGAACAACATTTAATGATGATATTATATGCAATTTATTATACATTAAAATTTATTGGTGCTAATGCAGACGATGATGTAGCAAAACTAAAATGTAGTTTACTACAGAAAATGACGGAGTATATACCAGGGTATCGTGATCCAAACTTAAAAGATATAATAAGAGATATAAATAAAGATAGTTTGCCACGTATAATACAAGATAATTTAAGCGATTGTTTAGATATTTATACAATCACACAATCTGATACATGCACTAATAGTATTGAATGTATTTGTAATCTGGACCCTTATGCTATGCACTATAGTGTTTATTGTGATGCTAATGGTAAACAACTTCCATTACCATTCAATTTCGTGGCAGATATATCATTGTGTGAAAATCATATTATTCTTGATACATTAATGAGTGATTGTGATGATTCAATTAGTATTTTTCTAACGTTGCAAAATAAAATAAATCCTATACATGCACAATTTATAAAAATGATTGTTGATATGGGTTTTGATTTTACATGTATTTTACAAATATTAAATAAATGTATTTCGCGTGACCTAAAAGATAAACATTATAGTGAAATGATAGCTAATCCAGCCGAAACAAAAAAAAAAATAATTATCTATCAGTATAAAATAATCTAATATATACAGTATATTGTTATATTTGATTTTTTATAAATTAATTTAATATTTTAGACTATGTTTATTGGTTCGTAATGTATTTCTATAAATAGTATCTTTTTTACTATCAGGATGACGTGTAATATCATGTTGTGTATATCTTTTTTTTATACAATATATTTGGTTTGTAAATTGTACATTACAGGTCATTTTCTTATTAATTTCTGCAATGATATATTTATTGTAGTTTGTACTTGTATTATTTGATTTATTTAAAATCTTAATAAAATACGACATTAGAATATCATTATGATATAAAATAGTGCCATCATTATTATGTGATTTTGTATTTGTATATTTATTTAATAATGCTATATTTTTATCATTGTTATTATAGAAGTATTGATGAAGATATTTATGAATAAATTTTTTTGTAAATCCAATAGAAGTTCCTTGATTCAAATGTTTAGGTCCCATTTATATGTAATTTTATTTCTAGATTTATTTTTATTGACTCTTTTTTCATATCGTTTCATTTTTTTAAGTACTCGTAATTTTCTAGAATGACTTTTAAAACCCATTTTGTTGTAGAGTTAGTTAGTATAGTTATATATAGAGAGAGTTATTAAATATTTTTTATTCAATTTTTTTATGTATAAATTTCGTATTACCAAATATTTTATTTATTTTATAATCAGATATTATAGAATATTTTATTAATTTATCCCATAATTCTTTACTTTTAGTATTAATTTGATTAGGATTTGGACGTAAAACATATGTTATATATTTTTTTTTATTTTTTATAATAGATTGTTTTGTAATAGGACCTAAAGTAGTGATATTTCCTTGTGCATATTCGCCATATTTTGGTAATAGTGAATATATTTTAGAGGATTTGCATATAAATATATAAACTTTTCCATATTTTTTTTCATATAAATTATAACACATAAACAAGTAATAATCAATATTGTGATATGGTCGTAAATTTACAAAATTGAATTTTCCTTTTGCATCACCTAAAGAAACTTTAATTTCGATATTTTTACCATTTTGTGTGATACCATCACCAGAGTTATGTGTATAACTATTTATTAGTGAAAATTTATTTTTTAGATATTTTTCCATTATAAAACTCCATTCAACAGAATTTAAATAATGTTTACATATAATGCTTTTTTTTAATGGATTTTGTTCTATATTACACTGTTGTATATATTTTCGTGTGTTTACTCTCATTTTTTTTACAATATTATTGTAGTATATTTTGCGTCTATACATATGTATTAATATAAATATTTGAATGATATTTATATTAAATAATAAAAAAATCAATATTTTATATATCTAAAATAGAAGTATCAATGTCGTTTAATTCATTAACATTTGTATTATCATGATTATTTTCAATATCAATTCCGACAATAGTATTTAATTCATTCCAATCACTAAAATGTATAAGACTATATAATATTTTATCTAAATTATTAGATTGTTTTATTTTTTTAATAATTAGGCCATATTGAGATTGTATAATATTATTTATAATTTTTAATTTATCACCCAAACGTTCAAATTCAGTTAATTTTCTATTAATAATTTTTACATCAAATTTATTTGCTAATTCTAATTTATGATTTTCGCACCATATGATACAATCATCAATAAGTGGTAATAAATTGGCTTGTGTTTGTGTTTTAGATAAATTATTTATATCAAAACCAGTCATATTTATTATTTTTAAGGCTAAAGAATGATAAATATATTTATTTTTCATAGTGAAATCAGTATAACATGTAGTATATAATTTATTATATTGTGCATTTTGTTGTAATAGAGTTAATTTATATTCAGTTGTTTGTGTATCATTACTTAATATGGTAGTTATATTTTTATACCATCTCATTTTTAATTTATCACTATATTTTTCAATAAAATCCCGAGTCATAATGTGATCTAATGATTTTTCATCTGTATATTTATTTAAATTATAACATTGTATAATATTATATCTTTTCATAGCAAAAATATCATTGTCAGTTAGAAATTCTTCTTTTTGTTTTATTTTAATTAAATATTCATCTTTACTGATATCTTGTGCATTTAAAATACCATCTATATTATTATTATTTTCAAGTGTTTCACGTTCTATTTTAATAGTTTTCATATCACTAATAATATTTCCTAAATTATCAGTTTTTTTATCATTATCAGATATATACTCTAATTTATAACTTTTAAATTTAACATATCCAAAAAATTCTTTTGAAAAGTTTATTTTATTTTCAATTACTTCCTTACTGTTTCTTACATATAGATCATACATTGCTTCTTCTTTATATGGATATACTAATATTTTTTCATGTATATCATCTTCATTAATACGATCTATTTTTTTATAAACAATGTTGTTATGTAGGTCGTAATTAGTTAAATAATAATCGCTACATAACATGTATTCAACAGTAGAATAAGTGATATTATCGTCAATATCAAATTCTTTATAGTAATCCATAGCTAAATATATTATAGATGATTTTGGTTTTCTAACTCTATGCAACATTTGACAAAATTCTTGAGCTCCTAATGAATTAGTGCATCCATATGCATATATATTATCAAAGTAATCAGGAACATCAAAAGAAACACCCATACATACACTAGGAGTATATATTAATATATCATATTGATTCCATATATCATTAACTTTTAATAATTTTTCTAATTTTTCTTCATCAGAAGTTTCTTTATGAATTAATAATATTTTTTTATCAGGGAAATCTTGTATAATTTTAGTAGTCAAGTCTTTTGCTTTATTATTAGATGCCATTGGTATAACTAATTTTTTATTATTTTCGATATCATCAAATATTTTACATAGCCAATGATTATATGACATATATTTAATAGTATAGTTTTTATATGGATGATATTGATTGATTAATAATTTAAAATCACTATTTTTTTCACCTATATTCAATCCTTTTTTTCCTATCACTTGTGTAAAATAATTTAAACATCTATCTGATAAATCTGCATCCATTATATATGTATGTTTTGCATCTTTTACTCGTAATTCTAATGAATTTACTATTAAAGAAGCTTTCTGGTTTTTCGTAAAATGTGTTGATGTCAAATATCTTGCTAAACTTTCAGCTTCATCTATAATTACTAAATCATATATATCACGATCTAATCTCATCAATGAATCAATTTGACAAATAATTCTTTTTGAATTAATATAATGATCTTTAATTTCAGAATACAATGAAAACCCGAATTGTTTAAGATCACTTAATAATTTAATACCAAATGTGCGTCTAGAAGAAATAAATAGTATGCTAGTATTTTTATCAATATTGAAATTGGAATTGAATAGTACATGTAATAAATTATGTGTTTTTCCTGTTCCTTTTTCTGACTGTATAGCTAATAGTTTTTTATTAATATAAGGTTCTATAATATTTGGTTCTAATTTATTTTGATTAATAGTACATGTATCTTTTGCATAAAAATCAGAAATTATTATATTTTTTTCAGGATAGGAAGATATTATTGTATCTATTGATTTTTTCATATTTTTTGTTTGATATATAATGCCTTCAGATTTAGCATAATACATAATAGTAGCTATATTGTATTTATTATTGTTAGATGTATTAAAAGATTGCCATTTTTGCATCATTTCGCTAGATTTGTATTTATCTGATTTTTGTGACCATTTATTCCATAATTCGAAATAATTATTTTTATCAGTAGAAGCATTGTGTAATGCCATTCCTATAGTGATCCATTTATCATAATCATCACAATATTCAAATGGTAATTCTGATAATATTTTTTCTAAATTATAATGATCATAACTACTATTTGAAGTATCAATTTTAGTAGTTAATATATCTAATTTATTTATAATCATACTTTTATCAATAACTTTATCATTTTTATTAATAAAAGTAATTAGTGTTTGTTTCCATTGATCACGCATTTCATGTTCTGAAATATTAAATTTAAATTGTTTAGTTAATTGTTTATTAATCATCCATGTAATAGGCTCCAATATAGCATTTTTACCTAATTTTGAACTATAACACATACGATAACATGTCATATTATATATAGATTTATCACAATACAACATATTATAATCATTATCTAATCTTGTATAGAAATCTTTACAAACAGTGTGATTTTCAAATGTTAAACCTCTAAATATTACATGATATGATAATTTATTTGGATTTTCATATTTTTGTGCTATTTCATCATTTTGCAATATTATAACATCTTCCATTTTATACTCATAATCATAATAATCTTTTGCTCCTTTTATTACTTGCAATATATATTTACTTACTATTTTCTTACCTTCTTTTGCATCTATATTCATCATATCTATATCTAATGCAAATAATATTTTATCTTTTTCAGACCACATTTCATAATAATGATTAGATTTATTTTGCATCATTTTATAAAAAAGATTATTTAAATTCCATACATTAAATCTTTTTTTTCCTATTTTGCCTTTTATATCTTCTGCTATTAAATATATTTGTTTATTATCATCTTTATTACATTTCATGTAATAATTCATTGCATCAGATTTACGTATAAAAGACATATATAGTAATAAATAAAGAAATATACTTAAATTCATAATAATTCAATTTTTTATAATAAAATGTTGAAAAATAAAAGTGTTAAACACTAATTATATAGATATTGTAATATAATATTATAATATATGAACAATAATAAAAAACAATCATTAGTAGATAAATATAGACCAACAAATATAAATAACATAATAGGTCATAAAAAAATAACACATATATTGAATACATTTATTAAAAATAAATGTTTTAAACATTTATTATTATATGGACCACCAGGAGTAGGTAAAACATCTACAATATTAGCATGTGCGCGTAAATTATATGGACCAGAATTTGAAAATATGTATATAGAATTGAATGGTAGTGATGAAAGAGGAATAGATGTAATAAGAGAAAATGTTAAAAATTATGTATCAAAAAAACAATTAGCAATAACATTAATGGATAGTAAAAATGTAAAACAAACGACATCTATGAAATTAGTAATATTAGATGAATGTGATAACATGACAGAAAATGCACAATATGCATTAAAAAGTGTTATTCATAATAACACTGCTACTACACGTTTTTGTTTGATATGTAATTATGAAACTAAAATTATAGAAGATCTAAAATCAATATGTATTCCATTATTATTTTCACCTTTAACTGCAAGCCAACATATACCTTATTTAACTGATATTGCAAAAAATGAAAATATAAATATAGATATAAATGGTATAAATGCTATAATAAATATATCAAAAGGCGATATGAGAAGTTCTATTAATATATTGCAACAATTACAAACAACAATATATAATAATGATAATATAGATGACAAAAATAATTTAATTAGTGAAGATAAAATATATGATTTATTAGGTAAATTAAAAACAAATATAAAAAATGAAATGTTGAAATATATATTTGACAATACAATATCTTTACACGAATCTATAAAAAAAGTTACACAAATTAAAATAGAATATAATATTGAACCTATATATATATTAAATGAAGTAGTTGAATATATTAATTCTTCTATACACACATTCAACAATACAAATTTAATTAAATTATATGTATCTTTAGGTAAAATACAACAATTTCAAACATCTTCATATAATGAAGATATATTTATTGCCAATATTATATCAACTGTTCGTTTATGTAAATAATTGATTTATTTTAGAATTTAATAATATTAAATATTTATCATTTTGTAAATCAATATTAAATTGTTTTAATATTTCTATTTTATTGTTGATGTAAAACTGTTTAATATCTTTTATAAATAATTTATCATTATTGTTATTTGTATTTAATACATCTATAATATATTTATTGTAATTATTATAAAGCAGTATTGTATCATATTTTTGTTCAGTATTATTATCAAATGATCTAATATTTATTATATTATTTATTATGTATTGAATTTTATTATATAAATTATATGTTATAATATTTTGATCCCTAATAATAACATGACCTTTTACAGTTATATTTGGCGAAACAATACATATATCATTATTATCAATACCTAGTAAATAAACATTAAATGTATCTTTTGTAATTAACATATCAAAACAATAACATCCATATGGGTGCAATGTATTAGGTTTCCCAATTACATATAACCGTAATATATGTGGATTATTTGTATGATAATATAAATATATTTTATTATTATTATTTATATTAAATAACATCATAGTGTCTATTAAATCAATATAATTATCATGTATATTTGTTATTTGTTGTATATTATAGAATATTGAATTATCTAATATATCTTCTTTTATTATATCATAGTTAAATATTTTATTAGATGTAATATTGTTGCTATCTATGTAATTTTTTATACATGATAAAAATGCAATATCTACTTCAGAGTGAATAGGTGGATTAATTTTATTATAACAATTATATAAATTGACTAAATGTTCAAATTTTGTGCTATTAATTAATATAGGATATTTATTTATTATAATACATGTCAATTCTATATATAATTTATAAATTTCTGATAATTTATTCAATTTTTCAAATGACAATTCATAATATATATAATGTAATAAATTTTTAATATCAGATGATAATAATATATTTATTAATTGTCCATCATCTGATTTTAATAGATATATAATTTGTTCTATATTGTATTTAATAACATTATTTATTTTACTATAATACATATCTACATATATATTTGCATTATTTTTTATTAAATAATCTTCTAATATAGATGTATTGATATCAAATGTTGTATTTTGTATATCTTCAATACAATATGACATCATATTACAATATGTAAATAATATTCTTTCAGTTTTATTTAATTTTAATGTTTTTAAATCTTCATATTCACATTGCATTATTATATCATATATCATACATATTAATGATTCTAATGTTATATCATTATTATAATATTTAATATTATATCCTTTTAACATCATTATATTATATGCCATATCAATATATGTTGTTTTATCTTCTATATTTATAAATACTGTATCAAAAGATATATTAGGAGGATATATATTATAATAATATGGATGATATTTAAGATACATATTTATATTTGTTGATTCAAATATATAATTAATTTTTAATTTAAATATATTATCACAAACTGTTATTTGTGCATAATTATGAGTATTATTAAATTTTTTGATATTTTTTAACATATTTACAACATCGATTTCTTTTAATATTAATTTGATTGTTTCTAGTAATTTATATTGTTCAAATAATTTAATAGAATTATTTATAATAGTAATTTCAGATTCTGTTATTTGTAAAGCTGGCGCTTTAGCGCTAGCGAACCCTTGCGGTAATTTATTATTATCATCATTATTATCGTCGATATTACTATTATTATCAATATTACTACTATCATCAATATTACTACTATCATCAATATTACTACTATCATCAATATTACTACTATCATCAATATTACTACTAACATCAATATTACTACTATTATCAATATCATCACGATCATCATCATCATTAGTATTAAAATTATTTAATTTGTAGATATCAGTATTATTATTTTGATTTAACATCATTATTATATTTGTAAAATAATGATCAATATAATCAATAATATAAAATAGTTTTGTATTTTTATTACATGAACGATTAATTTCAGTGGAATAGATATTTAATAAATCCATTTCATTAATATTTTTAATATATTCATTTAATTCATCACTATATTTTATATAATTATTATTTGAATTATTATTTGAATTATTATATTGAATTAATTTATAAATGTCATTATTATATTCATCAAACATAATAACAATTCCATAATTTAATATATTATTTATAAATATACTATTAAATTTAAGAACACCAAAGATATCTGAAGCTTCAACTTTTTCAAAAATAAAATCACTTAGATTATTTTTTTTATACATCACAATGCCTAATATATTATGATGTAATTGAATAATATTATTAACATTATATTGTTCTTCCATTATGTATATATAAATATATAAATATATATTGGTTAATTATTAAAATTTCATTTTTTTGTAATAGATAAATATCTAATACTATTATAAATTACAAATGTTACCATCCCATTGGGGCCCTAGTGCATGGAAATATTTACATACAGTTACATTTAATTATCCATTAAAACCGAATGAGATAGATAAAAAGCGATATACAAATTTTTTTGATTCAATAATTTTACCTTGTACTATATGTGATGAATCATTTAATTTATTGAAATCATTATTTGAAATTGATGATTATTTGGAAGATAGAAATGGATTAGTATATTGGTTATATTGGTTGCATATATTAGTGGATATTAAATTAGGTAAAACAGTATTACCTAAATTTAGTGACATAGTATTATATTATGAAGAAATGCGTGTTGATTGTAAGATTACTGTTATAAAAAATAAAAAACAATGTGAAAAAGAAGAAAATAAAGAAAATAAAGAAAATAAAGAACTATATATAGATTTTGTTAATGCTACAATTAACAAATATGATATAATGACACGTAAAAAAATATTAAATATAATAGAAGATATAGAATATGGTGAAAATGAAATAGTGAAAACAATAAAACAAAATATAAAAGCAAGTAAAGAATGATAAATTATATATTTTCAAAAGTTAAAATCTGATCGAAAGAATTAAGACGTGCAAATCTAGCTTCTTCAGTATTATTATTTATTAGAAACTTCTTAATATTAGTGTAAGTTTCTGGTATATCAGTTAATGTATTCCAATAATCTTTATTATTAATAATATTATTATCAATAGTATCACCTATTTTTTTCCATAATGCAATACTATTTGGTCCAAGAATATTATATGTCATAATAGTTTTTTTAATTAGTCTTTCAATTAGAAAACCTTTTGCATTTAATAAGTGTATGAGTTCTTTCAACATTACAATATTATAATTATTACATATGCCAAAAGTATTGATATATCTAAAATCTATATTGTCATTAGTATTTTTTCCACGTAATATATCTATTAATTTTTTTGATCCTAAACCTTTATTAATAATCATAAATGTTTTGATAATCATGTATATAGGAAAATATAAAGGTGTTGGATCATATAATAATTTTTTTTTATTTATTTTATCCATATTAGTTTTATTAGATATGATACAATTATCACATTTATTACATATATCATTACTGGATTCTCCAAAATAATCTAATATAAATAATTTTCGACATTTACTGCTTGTTACATAATTTTCTATAATGCGTAATTTAGTTTCTTTATTTTTTCTCAATTTATCATTCTCTATATCTTTTAATAAACTTCTACCTATTACTATATCTTTTTTATTCCAAAATAATATACATTCTGATTCTATACCATCTCTACCTGCTCTTCCTATTTCCTGATAATATGATTCTATATCATTAGATAATCCATAATGTATAACTAAATGAACTGGTTGATCTATACCCATACCAAAAGCGATAGTTGCAACTATACATTTAGTAATACTATTCATAAAATTATCTTGCACTTCTATTCTTATTTTTTTTGTTAATCCACCATGATATGCTTCTGCATTAAATCCTTTTGATATTAATTTATTTGCTAATTCAGATGCATCATCTTGTGTTTTGACATATATGATGGAGGAATCATTTTTATATTTAGTGAGATATGGTAATATATCATTTAAATCATTAGATTTATTTTTGCATGTGATATGTAAATTATTGCGTGCATAACTTGATTTAATTACAATAGATTTATTAGGATTGAATTTTAGATTTTGTGTAATATCTTTTTCAACATTTTCAGTTGCAGTAGCAGTACAAGCATAAATAGGAATATCAGGTGCCCATTGTTTTATATACCGTAATGACATATAATCCTTCCTAAATTCATGTCCCCATAATGATAAACAATGTGCTTCATCTATTGCAAACAAACATAATTTTTCAGCTGTATATAGATCTCTAATAAATTGTTCAGATTTGATAAAGAATTCAGGAGTCATATAAATAATTTTCATATTATCATTAACAACAAGTTCTAATTTATTATATTCTTTATCTTTTTGCGACATTTCTGAATTAAAACATACACATGGAATACCTAGATCCATTAATGCCTTTTGTTGATCTTTCATTAATGCAAGTAAAGGAGATATTACTATAACACACTTATTATAAATAAGATATGGTAATTGATAGCAAATAGATTTACCAAAACCAGTTGCTAAAATAGCCAATACATCATATCCAGCCATTAAATGCATTAATATTTTGATTTGCAATGGTTTTAATTTTCTATCAGGATATATAGATTTATATGTGTTTTTAATTAAATCAACTGCATCAATAGTATTATTTTGCATATTATAATACTATAGATATAAATACTTATAATCAAATATATAAAATTTCAATAATTATAATAGAGTGATATAATTAATAAAATAATTAAATAATATTTGCATCATTATTATGTGCTATTTTAATATGACATTCTGCATTACATTTTTTATGTAATTGTGTAAATTGTTTATGATGTTTATAATTACAATAATAACATATAATTAGAATATTATTATTATGAGGCAATGTATTATTTATACGATCTATACTAAATTGATAACAGCAATATGGTTTATAAAACATCAAACTTAATGTATCATTACATTTTGTGCATTTAATATATTATATTTTTTCACTATTATATTTCAAACAATCTAGAATAATTATAAAATCAATATTTATATTTGAATTTATATAATCATTATAATATTTAGATTTATTATATAAATATTTTATTTTTATTAAATCATGTAAGCAATTATATTTCAAACAATCTAGAATAATTATAAAATCAATATTATTTGTATATAAATCTTTTAATATATTATATATAATTTTATTAAAGTTATCATTTTTTTATTCTAATAATACAATATCTGCTATTTTATAATAATCTTCCTTATTATATATATATATGGTAAATTAATAACATTTGCATCTATAGTATTATTTTGCATATTATAATACTATAGATATAAATACTTATAATCAAATATATAAAATTTTAATTATTATAATAGAGAGATATAGTATATGGAAATATTTGTAATTCTTCCACATCAATTATTTGAATCAAAATATTTGAATAAAAATAAATATAAATATATTATTTGGGAACATCCACATTATTTTGAATCATTTAATTATAATAAAAAGAAATTAATTTTGCATCATGGCTCTATGACATATTATTATGATTATTTGAAAAGTAAAAAATTTGTAGTAGATTATATAGAATTTAATAAAAAATTTAGTTATAACAACTATACTATATTTGATCCTATAGACGATATTACTTTGCCAGGTCAATATAATATTATAGATTCTCCTAATTTTTTATTATCAGATGAATTATGTAAAAAATATAGAAAAAAAACTAATAAATTCTTTTTTAATGCATTTTACATGTGGAGTAAAAAACAATTATTAATTATTCCAAATATAAAATCATTAGATAAGGAGAATAGAGAAGTATTGGATAGATCAGTTAAAATTCCAAATATAGCAAACAATGTAGAAGATAATGAATATATTAAGAAAGGAATAAAATTTGTGAAAAAATATTTTGTTGATAATTATGGGAATGTAAATAATTTTATATTTCCACTTACTCATAAAACAGCTAAAAAATGGATTAAATATTTTATAAAATATAAAATAGATAATTTCGGTAAATATCAAGATGCAATTTCACAAAACAATAATTATTTATTTCATTCATTATTATCAACATCTATAAATATAGGATTAATACAACCAAGTGAAATAATAAATGAATTATTACAATATGAAGATATACCTATAAATAGTTTAGAAGGATTTATTAGACAATTATTCTGGAGAGAATACCAACGATATTGCTATAAATATTATAATTTTACAAATAAAAATTATTTTGGCAATAATAAAAAATTAACAAATATATGGTACACAGGTAATACTGGTATAATTCCAGTTGATAATTGTATAGTTAAAGCATTTGATACTGGTTATTTACATCATATAGAAAGATTAATGATAATAGGAAATTATATGAATTTATATGGTATTCATCCATTAGAGGGGTTCAAATGGTTTATGGAATTTTCTTGTGATAGTTATATATGGGTTATGCATCAAAATGTATTAGATATGGTTTTTTTTGTTTCTGGTGGTAATACAATGAGAAGACCATATATATCATCTAGTAATTATATTATAAAAATGAGTGATTATAAAAAAGATACATGGTGTGATGAATGGGATAATTTATATTATAATTTTTTAACAAAAAATAAAAAAAAATTATGGAAATATAGATATCATTTTCGAGGCTTAAAATAATTATAAAATTATAATTGATGTAATTGATGTATAATAAATTATAAAATATATCTCGTTGTAGTTTAATATATAAAATAGTATGAAA
>Ga0169931_10002663_pt1 | contig 28921 bp, 23 predicted proteins | sample Kivu_15m_20L_FD_129675 | JGI IMG/M metagenome (GOLD analysis project Ga0169931, IMG submission 129675) | Freshwater microbial communities from Lake Kivu, Western Province, Rwanda to study Microbial Dark Matter (Phase II) - Kivu_15m_20L... | ecosystem: Environmental > Aquatic > Freshwater > Lake...
TAAGCCCTCCTGGGCCGATGGTACTGCAAGGCTTGCCTTGTGGGAGAGTAGGTCGTCGCCGGCACCCTGACACAACACCCCGTCTGTTACTCACAGACGGGGTGTTGGCGTTTTTGCTCCCCCAAACGGACACTCGCTACGACGCTCAGGCCGACCGACACAGACACGCGCTGATGGTGACGCCGGGGGCCGTCGAGACCGGCGATGGCGGTGAGGCGGCCAGCCCCGAGGCTGAGGCTTCGAGAGATACCGGCACGCTGGTCGCTAAGCTGCGAGAGGCCGGGGTAAGAAGACCGCGCGGCGGGGAACTGCGAATGCGCTGGCTGTGAGACTGACGTCACGGTTGCGGCGCAACGCGACGGTTCAAGGGGCTGGCGTTGACGCCGGGCGTAGACTTTGTGCCAGTGCGATGATCCGGGATTCATGAGCCTGCATCGTCGCGCTGGGCCCGACGCATTTCACAAAATACATCTGCTCCCCAATCGTGGTGATCGCTCCAAAGAGGCGATGGTCCGGCCTGCGTTCCACCGGCCCGGTCATCGTTGGTCCCTGAGCCAGATAGGTGCCGCCAGCACGCACCAGCGTGATCGTCAATCCATTGGCCGTTATCTCGGCCTGTTCGGCTTCTTCCTCAGCGATTCCCGCCGTTGGCTCGAATTGCCGTACCCAGCGTTGCACGTTGTCCTGTGCCGTGCCGCCTCCGGCAAAGTTGAAGATGGCGCACTCAGCAGGTGTTTCACCCGTGAGGCTCCACTGAGCCAGTCGCATGTCGCTGGACGGTGGTTGAGATTGCCACTCCTGCGGCGCAACCCACGCGAGCCCCTGCGCTGTTCCAGCAACGCCGTCGAGCGGCGGATGATTCGGTGGCAGTTCACCTTCCCCCGCCACAGGAATGGTCTCGTGCACCGCATTGACCACGTTTTGCCGATCGGCTGGTTCGCCGGCGGCTGGCGCTGTGCTCGCAGAGCCTGTTGGTTCGGGCGGCGACGGCATGATCGTTTCGCCGCCCTGCAACAGGTTCGGTTCACTGGACTCACAGGCCGACAGAGACACGACAGTGAGAAACAGGACTGTGAGTCTATGAGAGAATGAATGAATCATGGAGCATCACGGGTTGACGCGGGACGTCGCAGCACGCAATCTAGGGAGAGTTCGTTGAGTGCCTTTGCGCAGTTCGTCTGCGAAGTGCAACCTCTCTCTCTTCTGAAGTGATCGGTTTTTCATGTTTCGGAAGGCGGCTGATCGCAGGACCCTTGGCTTCGTGGGTTTCTATTTCGTTCTGACGGCTGGCGCATGGGTCTGGGGTCCCGCCGTGTGGTGGCACAAGTTTTTGCTCACCCCGGTGCTCGGTTATTTCTCGTGGATCTGTGCGGTGATCACACACAACACCATCCATTGTCCTATTTTTCACGACAAGGGCTTGAACAGGCTCATGCAGATTGTGCTCACGCTATCGTATGGGCACCCCGTGAGCGCGTTCGTTCCCGGGCACAATCTCAGTCATCATCGGTTTACGCAGAAACCGCAGGATGTAATGAGGACGACCAAGGTGGATCTGGGTTGGAATCTTTTGAACGTCATCCTCTTTGTGCCCAGCGTCGCCATCTCGGTGCTTCGAACAGATCTCGTCTTTGCGAAAGTGATGAAAGAGAAACGGCCGAAGTGGTTTCTTCAGTTTCGCATCGAAGGGGCGATTCTCGCGGTGGTGACGGCAGGGCTGTTGTGGCTGAACTGGCAGAACTTTCTGGCGTATTTCTGGGTTCCTCACATCATGGCGGCGTTCGGTATTATCGGTATCAATTACCTTCAGCACGATGGCTGTGATGAGGACCACCCGTACAATCACTCCCGGAACTTCACGGGGCGATTCTTCGGTTGGCTCACGTTTAACAACGGTTTCCATGGCGTGCATCACATGTATCCGTCACTTCACTGGAGCGAGCTCAGGGCGGTGCACGAGAGAGAGCTGGCGCCGTACATTGCTCCCGTGCTCGATCAGCCGTCGATCCTGAAGTACATGTGGTCGGCGTTCATTTGGCCCGGAAAGCGCGTTCGGTATGACGGCGCGCCGTTGGTTTTGGATAAGTCCCCCGATGTATCGTGGGTTCGTGACGACCTTCCCCGTGATGCCAGTTACGGTGCTGAGGCTGCGGAGTAATTGCGTTTCTGGGTCCTCACCAGCGATTTCGCGGGCCGGCGCAGCAGACGAGTCCCACGTTCCTGCATGGTGCTGCCAGACTTCATAGCTCGACAAATGGCGGCAGGAGAGTCGTTCCGTAGGGTGCCTGTCGGAGTGTGGTGGTGGGTGTCCAGGTTCCATGCCCCGCCGTCCCCAACCGACGGGGACAATGCTGCTATGTGTCAAAGGTGCCACTTGCAGGTCACGCACCGCGCTGATAGCGCGCGCTCCCTCTACTGAACCGGTGCGCGAAAGCGCCCTCCTCACTGGCCCCCAGAGCAAACCATGTCGTCCACGTCGCATCTGCTGCTGTCTAAATCCGAAAGCATTCTGACGATTACGCTGAACCGTGAAGAGGCGCGCAACGCCTACTCCGACGAGATGATCGACGCGCTGGTCGATGCGTTCGATGAGGCCGAGGCCGACAGCGACGTGAAGTGCGTGATTATCACGGGCGCCGGCACGACGTTCAGCGCCGGTGGAGATCTGAATGCCATGAAGAACCACGCGGGCATGTTCGAGGGTGACGCGGTCAACCTTCGCAGCCGCTACATGCGTGGGATTCAGCGAATTCCTCGCCGTATGGCGCGCTTCGAGAAACCTGTGGTCGCCGCGATCAATGGTCCTGCCATTGGCGCGGGCCTGGATCTGGCGTGTATGTGCGACATTCGCATCGCCGCGAACGGTGCCCGGTTTGGCTCCACGTTTGTAAAGCTCGGTCTGATTCCGGGAGACGGTGGCGCCTACCTGCTGTCTCGCACGATCGGTGTACCGCGGGCGCTGGACCTGATTCTTACAGGGCGTCTGATTGACACCATGGAAGCGGAGCGCATGGGTCTGATCAACGAAGCCGTAGAGCCCGAGCAGCTCATGGCTACGGCTCGCAAGCGCGCGCTTCGCATCGCGGCGAATGCCCCTCAGGCTGTTCGACTGGCCAAATCCGCGATTTATCAGTCGTATGACCTCGGCCTTGATGCCGCCCTGACCCTTGCAGCCACGTATCAGGGTATCGTGCAGAATACGCCGGACCACGATGAAGGGGTCGAAGCGATGCTGGCGGGTCGGAATCCCGAGTTCAAGGGCTGAGGGTTGACGGGTGGAAGGGGGAACACGATAACGGCGCTTCGTGTCTCTCCGCTGTGATGGTGTTCCTTATGAAGTCCGTTGATGTAATGCGTGGCCTCGTCGTCGTTTGTGTGTGTGCATGGAGCCCGCTGGTCGCACAGGCCGATGAAGGCATGTGGCTGCCGGAGCAGCTGCCTGCGCTGGATTCCGAGCTGTCGAACGCCGGCCTTGAGCTGCCCGCGGCTCAACTCGCGGACGTCGCTCAGGCGCCATTGGGTGCCATCATCAGCCTGGGCGGGTGTTCGGCTTCTTTTGTTTCACCCAACGGGCTGGTGGTCACGAATCATCACTGTGCCGTCGGCGCTCTGCAGCAGAACTCGACAGCCGAAACGAACATTCTTCGCGACGGTTTTGTGACATCGGCGATGAGCGAAGAGGTGTGGGCCGGTCCGGGTTCGCGCGTCTACATCACCGACCAGATCACGGACGTAACAACGCAGGTTCAGGCTGCGCTGATGGGAGCGACCGACGACCGTGAGCGGTACGACGCGTGGGATCGGGTTCAGAAAGACCTGATCGCAGCATGCGAAGAGCCGGGCGGTGTCACCTGCGACGTCGTCGATTACTACGAGGGGCAGGCGTTTCGTCTGATTCGGCAGGTCGAGATCGAAGACGTGCGGCTGGTTTATGCGCCGCCCGAAAGTATTGGTTACTACGGGGGTGAGGTGGACAACTGGATGTGGCCGCGCCACACGGGTGACTTCGCATTCTTCCGCGCCTACGTGGGTCCCGACGGCCGCCCTGCACCCTATGCGCCCGAGAACGTTCCATTTCGGCCCGCTCACTGGTTGCAGGTCAATCAGCAGGGCGTTCAGGATGGCGACTTCGTCATGGTTGCCGGGTACCCTGGCCGTACGTTCCGCTACCGTACTGCGCTCGAGACGGTGCACGCCGAGCAGGTGTCTTATCCCTGGCAGATTACAGTCATGAGCGATGTCATGGCGTTGCTGGAGACCAGAATGGCCGAGGATGCCGAGGCTGCGGTGCGTCTGAACGCGCAGTACTTTGGGTTGTCGAACTACCTGAAGAACAACCAGGGCATGCGGGACGGCTTTGTGCGCACGCAGGTGGCTCAGGCAGCGGCGCTGCGTGAAGAGGCGATGCGCGCTGCGCTGGTTGCGCTGCCTGACGGTGAAGGCGAGCGGTTGCTGGCTGCCATGGATGAGCTGCGCGCGCTGCTGGAGCAGGCGACCGCCAACGAAACGCGGGACCGTGTACTGGACTGGATGCTGTGGAACGTGCGTCTGGTGGGTGTGGCTTCCAATCTTTATTTCTGGTCTCTGCAGCGCGCCAATCCCGACGATATGGCGCGCGAGGCGGGCTATCAGGAGCGCGACTGGGACTCCCTGCGCGAGCGGGTACGCCGCGTGGAGCGCTCGTCTGATCCGGTGGCCGACGAGCGCATGGCGGCTTACTACCTTCGGCTGGCGGACTCTTTGACAGAGGGAGCACGCATTGAGGCGCTGGACGCGTTACTGAACGACCACAGGGAGTCGCCTGATCCGTATGCTGCAGCGGCAGCTGCCTTGTACGGCAACACCCGGCTGAGTGACGCGGCGGTGCGCGAAGAGATGATGGCATGGTCGCCCGAGGCGTTCACATCCAGCGACGATTCACTGGTGCGTCTGGCTGTCGCGCTGGACCCGCTGCGTTCTTTGATTCGCGAAGAGCGGAAGGCGCGTCAGGGAGCTGAGCTTCGGCTGCGTCCGCTCTATATGGAGGCTGTGCGACTGGCGTCCACGGCCGAGCTGTATCCCGATGCCAACAGCACGCTCCGGGTTACGGCAGGGCAGGTGGGCGGCTACACGGGGACCGAGGGACAGGCGTTTGAACCCTTCACGGTGATCGAGGGCGTCGCCGCGAAGCACACAGGCGAAGAACCCTTCAACGCGCCTGCGGCGCTGTTGGCCGCGATTGAAGCGGGCCAGACCGCGGGTTACGAACACCAGACGCTGGGCAGTGTTCCGGTGGCGTTCCTGTCCGACCTCGACACCACCGGCGGAAACAGTGGCTCGGCCACCCTGGACAGCCGGGGACGTCTGGTAGGGCTGCTGTTTGACGGCAATTATGAGTCGATGGCCAGCGACTGGCTCTTTGATAACGAACGCACTCGCTCCATCCACGTGGACGTTCGGTACGTGCTGTGGCTCATGGACCGTGTGTTTCCGGCACATCACCTGCTTCGTGAGATGAACGTTGAGCCACAGACGGTCGGCAGCGCGCCCACTGACGCCGACGTCGCGCCCTGAGCATTCTCAACCGCCCGGTCTTCGCCGCTTCTGTCGGGGAGAGCGTCCACCTGTCACGGGTAATGAATGTTCTGCCTGGGTTGGTCGTATCGGTGGGGTAGTCACCAAATACGGTTCACTTGCACGAACCGTGGTTTGGTGCTAACGTGCGCACACACCTGAACAACCCGCGTGAGACGTACTCTGGAGGCCCGGATGATGACGAAATTCAGCCCTGTTGTGTGGATGGCCAGTCTGGTGTTGTTGGCCTCGACGGCGAGTGCACAGAGCGCGTCGCTCTCTGTCGAGGGACGTCGTTCGACGCTGTCATTCATCAGTGATGCCCCGGGCGAGCGCATCGTGGGAACCGCAACCGGCATCTCGGGGTCAATTCAGACCGACCTCGCCAACCCGGCGGCGACGACAGGCACCATTCAATTCCCGGTGTCATCCATGGAGACCGGCAACGCCATGCGCGACCGGCACATGCAGGGCGAGCAATGGCTCAACGGCGGCGCCAACCCCAACATTGTCTTCACGATCGAGCGCATCGACAACCCGACCGTCTCGACCAACGGTAACCGAACCGACATTACTGGCACAGCCGTCGGCACCGTCACCATCAACGGCGTCGCCGCCCCTGTGCAGGCGCAGGTCGCCGTTGCGCTAAACTCCGAGACGCGCACCGCTCGTATTCAGCCGACCTTCAGCGTGTCGCTCGCGGCGCACAACATCGCCGGCCGCGACGGTGCCATCGGTGACACGGTAGGCGCAACCATCGCCATCGAAGGCACCGTGTACGCAGCCTGGGAGTAAGCAATGGCCACCAGCGGAAACAAATCTTTTCTTGCCGCTGCCGTGCTGTGCTTTGCGCTCTCGATGGGCGTTCTGGGCTACTGGCAGTACGCCGGCGGAGCCATGGTCACCCAGTATCAGGTGGCTGTCACCGTAAGCACAGAAGACGAGTTCGGCGACGTCATCGAAAGCACGGTGATGCAGGACCAGTTTCAGTTCGGGCTTCTGCCCGACAAGGGCTATGACGCAGCGCTGCCATGGGTGGTAGGCTTTGACCTCATCGGCGTTGTATTGCTGTTTATGTATCTGCGCAGCCGCCGATAGCACGGTCCGACGCGGCGCGAGTCACCATCGGAGCAGGGCATGAGTTCGAATTCAGAGGGCGTGAAGGGAACTTCGCGCCGAGATTTCATTGCGGCAGCCGTCGGGACCCTCTTCGCCTGCCCGCTGCTGAAAGCCTGTGAATATGTCGATATTCGTGAATCCGGATCCACCGGCGGTAGCGGCGATGAGGGCTTTCCGTTCAGCATCAACGACCCAGACTTCGCCGCGCTGGCCGAGGTCGGTGGCAACGTGTGCGTGGCGTTCGGCCCGGTCGAGGTGGTGCTGTACCGCGCGTCCGAAGGCGAGATCCTCGCGTTCGAGAAGTTGTGTCCACACGCGGGTTTGCCCATCGCCGAGTGCGGTGAGGGCCAGCGTGGCGTGACGTATGATGTCGCGAGCCGTCAGATCACCTGCATCTTCCACACGTCCGTCTTTAACGCCGACGATGGCGCGGTGGTGTCGGGACCAGCGCCTCGCCCTCTCTTCGTGTTTCCGGTCACCTTCGATCCGGCGTCTGGTGCCGGGTCCATCTCGACGGGAGGCTTCTGATGCGCCTCTCCGCACTCCCGGATTGTGCTTTTCGACGAGCGGCCGTATGGACCCGCTTACATGCCGTGCTATTGCCGGTTGTCGTGGCTTTGGGTTTTCTGACGGGCGTGGGTGATGCCCACGCGACCCCCTGGATGTCACTGCAGGCCGGCACGCCTTGCGCCACCTGCCACACCAACGTGCAGGGCGGCGGTGGCCGCACCGAGATCGGTTGGGGTAACTCGCTGTACACCGGCATGTTCACCTACGATCAGCTCGGCTTCAACTGGCTGGCCAACCGCGAAACCAACGAGATTGTGCCGGGTTACGTCAGTTTTGGCTACGACGTGCGCGCACAGTCCGCCCGCATCGGTGCGCCGTCGATCACCTTCACGAACGATGGAGAGATCGAAGCCACGCTGCCCGAGCGCGAGCTGTTCCTGATGCAGATGCAGCCATACCTGACCGTTTCGCCGCACGAAACCATCGACATCTATGGCACCTGGAACGCCGGTCGCGGCACCTTTCAGGACGGCGAGGCCTGCTGGACCCCCTACCCGGGCATGAGCTGTTTCGAGGCGATGGCGATCGTGCGTCCGCACGAGAAAGCGCCGCTCGTGCGCGTCGGCATGATTCAACCCAGCATCGGCATTCGTCACGACGACCACACGATGCTGCTCCGCCAGGACGCCTCGCGTGAACGCCTGCCCATTATTCCCGCGAATTACGCCGAACTCGGCGGCGAGCTCACCTACAAGCCGGTGTACTGGTTCACGGCCGATGCTGGCGTGTACTGGGCCAATAACCTCTCAGAGTCCGTGGGTGACACGACTCGCGTGCAGGACGACGACGTCGCATATTCCGGTCGCGTCACGTTCGCTCCGATCTTCGGAAGGCAGCGCAACCTGCGCTTTTCGACGCTCATGGGTGCATCCACCTATGGCGCCGGCGACTTCCGAATGGACAACCTGTTTGCGGGCTTTGGCTGGCTGAACCGCGGCTCGCTCATTCTGGAATCCGCGTTCCTGCACTACTACGGCGGCACGACGCCCAGCGGTCGCAACCTGTCGCTCATGACCAACGTGCAGATCACGCCCTGGTTCATTCTGACCGGCCGAGTCGAGCAGGCGCACGCCGAGCGAGACGATGAGTCGTTCGACAACCTCGCGTTCGCCGGCGGATTCCAGTTCTTCCCGCTGCCGTTCTTCGAAATTCGCCCTGAGTATCGTCATACCACCACCGATCGGTACCGCTCAGGCCAGTACACCATCCAGCTGCACGCGTTCTTCTGAGCGCACTGCGTATTGTCGGGCCTGCCGGGCTTCGCAGGGCGTTGCGCGAACCTGCCGGATGCAGCCTTTCCGGGGTCAGCCGTGTCAGGGGCGCTTTGGGGCGGTGCGAATAACAAGCTCAGCGGTTAGCCGCTGCCGCCGCGGCCGCCGCCCGTGCTCGGCTGCGGTTGAGCCACCAGACGCCGGCGATGGTAATGCCGCCGCCAACGAGCGAAATCGGCGGCGGTGTGGTTCCGAACCACAGCCAGGCGGTAAAGAGTGTGACGATGGGGGAGCCGTACAGGAAGATCATCGTGCGCGATGCACCCAGCTCATGCACGGCATAGTTCCAGAGGAGGTAGGCGATCGCTGCCGGAAATACTCCAATAAAAACAATGGCGTAAATGGCGGTTCGCGTGGCGGTGTGCCACTCGGTCACAGCGGCCGGCGCGAAGTAGGCCATGGGCAGAGTGCCGAACACGATCGTCCAGGTGGTCACAGAACGCACGCCGTACCGGGCAGCCAGAGGGCGTTGAAAAAGGAAGTACGTCGCGGTGCCGATGGCGCTCATGAGGATCGCACCGGCTGCGAGCGTGAACTCGATCGTGCGTCCTTGTCCTACGATCAACACCAGGGTGCCGGTAAAAGCGATCGAGATCCCAAGCACCATGTCCCAGCGAAGGCGGTCAATGCCGGCCAGATGGGCAAAGACAGCGGTGAAGACGGGAGCGGTCTGAATCAGCAGCGCAGTAGTGCCGGGCGGAACCGTCTGCTGCCCAAAGTTCAGGCACAGGTGGTAAATGGTGATGCCAATGAGCGCCAGGCCAGCAGTGCGAGGCAAGTCTTCGCGTTTTGGAAACGGCACGGGCGAGATGGCCGCTGCGGTCAGCAGCACCAGAGACGCCGTCGTGAATCGCAACAGTGCCAGCGGCCCGGGCGAAAATGACTCCAGCGCCACCCGGATGCCGGTAAACGACGACCCCCAGAAGAGGATGGTCAAGGCAACAGCGAGGGCGGGGCGAAGCGGCATAATGAGCTCCAGGTGACGGACGCGGTGCCCGTATCACATTCCGCCCTGAAAACCATGCCGAAGAGGGAAAACGCAATGCGATCATCTGAACACTTGCGCAGCAGGTGCTGCCGAGTTATCGGAACGCGGTGTGGTGATGCCTGAGGAGTGCGATGTCGGGTTCGGAGCATAGTCTGGAAGAGTACGTGCGGCGCCTGCAGCGGTCGTCGCGGAACGGTCCCTGCATAACGCGGGTAGAGCGCATGCCGGCGACGCAGGGCGCGTATGCGGACTACCCGTCGCACATCCATGCCAGTATTCGTAAGGCCTTGCAGCGGCGTGGTGTGCAGCAGCCGTACGCACATCAGGTCGAAGCGTGGCAGGCGATCACTGCGGGGGCGCATGTGGCGGTGGTCAGTCCCACAGCGTCGGGTAAATCGCTGTGTTATCATGTGCCTGTGCTGAACATGCTGGCGACGGAGCGCGATGGTTCTGCGCTGTACCTGTACCCAACCAAGGCGCTCAGCCAGGATCAGTGCGCCGAGCTCAATCAGCTGCTTGACGGCGCCGGTCTGGAGCAGCTGGCTCATGTGTATGACGGTGACACGCCGGCCGACATCCGGCGGAAAGTGCGGGAAGGTGCGCGGCTGGTGGTGACCAACCCGGACATGCTGCACGCGTCGATTCTGGCGCACCACGACAAATGGCGGACGCTGTTCTCGACGCTTCGTTACATTGTCATCGACGAAATGCACATGTACCGGGGTGTGTTTGGCAGCCACGTGGCCAACGTCATTCGCCGCCTCAGGCGGGTGTGCCGGCATTACGGCGCTTCACCGCAGGTGGTGCTGACCTCGGCGACTCTGGCCAACCCTGCCGAGCTGGGGGAGAGGCTGGTAGGCGACCCGGTGGTGCTGGTACAGGGTACCACGGCGCCGCGCGGCGAGCGCATGGTCATGCTCTACAACCCTCCCATCATGGACAAGGAGCTGGAGCGCCGGCAATCGCCTGGGTCTGCGTCGTCGTTCCTGGCCTTGCCGCTTCTTGAAGACGGGCACCACGTGATCGTGTTTGCAAGGTCCCGGCAGGGCGTTGAAGTGCTGACGCGACGCATGAAGGAGCAGGCGATTCAGCGGCGGCTGCCGTGGCTGGTCGATCGCATCTCGGGCTATCGCGGCGGCTACCTCCCCGAGGCCCGCCGTCGCATTGAGCGCGGTCTGCGGGATGGTGAGATTCAGGCGGTGATCTCCACGAACGCGCTCGAGCTGGGCATCGACATCGGCAGCCTCGATGTCTGCGTGATGGCGGGTTATCCGGGCACCATCGCCTCGTTCTGGCAGCAGGCTGGGCGGGCAGGGCGGCGGTCGGGGTCAGCGCTGGTGGTGCTGGTCGCTGGAGACGACCCGGTCGATCAGTTTCTGGTGCACCATCCGGACTATTTCTTCAAAGCCACGCCGGAGCATGGTCGCATCGACCCAGACAACCTGCGTATTGTCAGCGAACACCTGAAATGTGCAGCTTTTGAGATTCCTTTCCGGTTCGATGAGGCATTTTTGCCTCTGGATGTCACATCGACTCAGGAGATTCTGGCTTATCTGTCCGAAGAAGCCGGAATCCTGCAACCCGTTGATGGGGTCTGGAACTGGGCAGCCGAGGGCTATCCGGCGTCCACGTTCGGGTTGCGAGCACTCAACGACGAGAACTTTGTCATCGTCGATACAACGGGTGAGCAGCCCGATATTCTGGGCGAAATCGATTACGAGTCGGCTCACCTGACCGTGTACGAGCAGGCCATCTACCAGCACGACGCGACGCTCTATGAGGTGCATCGGCTGGATTACCATGAGCGCAAAGCCTACGTGCGTCGCGCCGACGTTGACTACTTCACTCAGGCCATCGATCAGACCCGTGTGTTTGTGCTCGACATCGGCGACGAGGCATCGCTGAGCCATGGCTGGGGAGAGGTGCGTGTGACCACGCGCATCGCCGGCTACAAAAAGATTCGATTCAAAACGTGGGAGAATATTGGCTACGGAGAGATCCAGCTGCCCGACCTTGAGCTGCACACCACCAGCTTCTGGTCGGTCTTCCGTACCGACAGGCTGCGCTCGCTTGGTCTGGAGCCGCGCATGGAAGAAGACGCGCTGCTAGGCATCAGCAAGGCCATGCATACGGTCGCTGTCGTGCAGCTCATGTGCGCGCCGGGCGATCTCAAGGTCACCCTGCAGAGCCGATTCGACGCTGCGCCCGTCACGGTAGCGCCGCTGGCGCCAACGCCGGGTGATTCACAGGTGCAGCGCGGTACGCTGGAGGGGGCCGAAGGTGCCGAGCAGGCGCTGGGAGCCGTTGGGTTACTGTCTGAGCCGGCTGTGTTCCTTTATGATGCGCATCCCGGTGGCGTCGGGTTCGCCGAAAAACTCTGGGAGCTGCAGCAGGAGCTGATTCGGGACACTCACTCGCTCATCGCTGACTGCCCATGTACTCACGGTTGTCCGTCGTGTGTGGGCCCGCCTGTAGGTGAAAATCTGCATGTGAAGGCCATCGCACTGAAGGTGCTCGAGCGCTTTTTGCCGGTATGAGGCGCCAGCCTGGTCCATTCGGGGCAAAGAATGTTCTGCGGGAGTGCAAGTCCAGAAGGACGTGCGGCTCGCGCTTTGAGAGTGAACCCTCGAAGGAGTGCCGTGCCCCCGGCCTAGTGACTTGCAACTTTGCGTTGCCCGCGGTGGGCGCAGTCTAGAGCGCAAACTTCAGACGCGGGTCTCGACTGAGCATGGCTGCAAGGTGCTGCGAGCCCGTCAGGCCGGTCTGCACCTGCGCGAACAGGTTCCATGCGTCCGTCCAGAAGGCGAGGCGATCGTAAGGAAGGGCGTCGAACACCTCGGTGGTCTCGGTCAGGACGGCCGTCAGGGTGGCGGTAAAGAAGGCGCCCCAGGCCTGTTGAATCGCCAGACGCTCCCAGCGAGACCGCTTTTGTAGTTCGTGGCGCAGGTGCTCGATGTGAAACCCCAGGTGATAGGCCTGGTCGGCCAGAATCTCCTCGAGCATGCGCCGCGTCATGGGGTCGTCTACGCTGCTTGCCAGTACCCGAAAGAAGGGCATCGACGCCATCTCGGCCGAGAGCAGAATCATGAGCTCGCGTACCCAGTCAAAGCGGCGCCGAAAACGGCGAAAGCCAAAATCAATCAGGTACCTGCGCGCAGGTTCCGAACCGGCAGCCCACAGCCACTTCATCAGCAGCTCGGCGTGAACGTTCTTCTCCTGCACGTACAGATCAATGCACTCGGCATACTCCGGCGAGCAGGACTGTCGCACCTTGCTTCGCAGGTCGATGCCCGATGACGTCAGACCGCGCTGAAAGATGCGCATTGCGGCAATCACAGGCTCTCGAATCTCTTCGCGCAGGCGCACGCCCTGTTCCCAGGGAATATGCCGCTCCCGACGAACGGAGCTGCGGAAGTGATTGAGCCATTGCATGGTTCCCATGTCGTTCCTCTTGCAGTTTCTGGCTCGCTGCCAAACGCTGCGTTGGCTCAGAAAAGTCCCGGCGTGTCTAATGGTTCAGACCTGTAAACGCAATCAGCCGCCAACGGCAGTCGATCAAACAGTAGTGCAGGGGTATTGTGTGCGCGCACGAGTGCTCCTGTGTCTGGTTGTCGGGCTGCTGGTGGTGGCGTGTGTGCCGGCCCCGCCGGACTTGCCACCGTCGCGCCGCGAGCCGGTCGTCGAACCGGATGCCGTTTTTCTGGAGGACGACCGTCCGTTCGTGCTGGATGTGCGCGGAGTCCCCTTTGAGCATGAGCAGGTTCGACTGAGCTCGGGCCAGTTTGTTTTTGCCCCACAACCGCGGCTCTGGCGCGCGTGGATGCAGGGCGCAGGTCTTGGCTGGGGCGCCTATCAACTGGCGCAAGTCACAGTGGCAGGGGTAGAGCACTCCATGGTGACGGTGGGGGATGCTGAGCCGTCGCGGTTCCCCAACTCGGCGCTGATTGCATTGAGTGACGAGCCACAGCTGGCGACAGGGGATGTCGTGCTCGCACCGCGCGAGGGCGCGATGGTCCCGGCAGCGGTGGGCTCACTAAGGGACACACAGGTCGTGCTCTACGACCTGCGTGAGTCGGTGAACCCGGGAGAAGAGGAGTTTCAGGCGTTGCCGATGCATGTGCTGCCGATAGAGCAGGGTGGGGCGGGTTGCCTGATGTTGTGCGCGGGTGAGCAGTCAACTGGGCTCTATCAGCTGCTGCAGCGTGGAACACAGTCCCTGCTCGCTCTGGATGGTCAGCGCGCTCCGGTAGTGCTTTCGCCGGAGAACTGCGCTGCACTACCGCCCGAGCCGCTGGTGCAGCGCGGGCAAAACGTGTTCGCGTTTCTCTACGGTGGCTTGCGACAGGCTCAAGTGGTGGAGATCGACGCGATGACCGGGCGCGCGCTCGTTCGGTTTGAGCTGGCAGGCCGCGCGCAGGACATCCACGCGCCGCTCATGACGCTGGTGCTGGGCGAGCCCCCCTTTGGCAATCTGCTGCCCGTGCCGCTACAGCGATGACACGCGGAGCGGCGCAGGCCGCTGGACGCGGTGTGAGTCAACGATGAAGCGAATGACGAACAAGGATATATCCAGGTCTGGGAGCCTTGTTTGCATCAAGTCGAACGATAATCTGCGCTAAACAACCCCGTCAGGTGCGGCGACCAACCAGGTGATATACTGATCAATACTCGCCTCGTTGGGGAGCTCGCCGTCGAGAATCGCCTCGCGAACCCGCGTCATCGCGAGCCCGATCTCTTTTCCTCGCAGACCACGAGCCATCATGGCGTCACCAAGTCCGGTCGGCAGGGTGGGCACCAGATTTTCTCGATCACGCTGGGCAGCGATCTGCGCGGTGAGTGTCGCCACGCGGTCGTTGATGTCGACCGCGTCACGTCCTTCAAAGCTCTGCAGCAGGGCGGCGGTCAGGTTCAGTTGCGGCGTCAGGTGCTCGAGTGACATCTGCCAACGTCGTCGTACATCGACGCTCGTCCAGGTCTCAAGAACACTCGCGGGAGCGTATGCAAAGCTAACGAGCGCACGCAGCTCCGCACGTTCCTCGTTCGAGAACTTAAACCGTGTGCACAGCACCTCGGCGAGGTGTTGCGCGTGGCGCAGCTCGGTGAACAACGTGTTCAGCTGAAGCGTACTGCCGCCCTGCTCGTGCATGGTGCACACGGCAACTGCAGCGGCGTACCGAATCCCTTTGTCGCCGGGCAGGTTGTCGAGGGTCATCAGGAGGCGCCCAAACGCGTCGCCGGGGAGCGCGTCTAGCTCTGGCCACACGACTCGTAGTGCGCCGACGTCGCGCAGCCAGCGGAGTCCAAAAGAAGCGCCGGGAGCGACCAGCAGCTTATCGAACTCCATTTTCCAGCGCTCGTGCGAGATCGTCTGCAGCCGGTGCACGGACTGGCGCGTAGCTTCCGTCGTTTCATCGGTGGGCGGAAAGCCGAACCGAGAGGCAAACCTGGCAATCCGCAGAATGCGAAGCGGATCGTCAGAGAGAATGCCGAGCGTGTTCTGCAAACCACCTCCGGGGACTTCGAGGCGGCCGGTGGCGATGGCTCGACGACCTTGCCAGGGGTCGATGACGTGACCGTTGGCGTCCATGGCCATGGCGTTAATGGACAGGTCCCGGCGGGCGAGGTCAGCTTCCAGCGATGTACCGAATCGGACTTCGGGTTTACGGGAGTCTGGCGAGTAGGTCTCTTCGACGCGGAAGGTCGTGATTTCGACAGCGGAGGGTCGCTCGCGATTGGGTGCCTTCCAGACGGCCGCAATGGTACCAAAGCGGGCACCGACGGTGTAAACGGCGAGGCGCATGTGCCGCAGGATGGCCTCTGTCTGCTCGGGCAGGGCCGACGTCGCGAAGTCAAAGTCATCTTTGTCGGGCAGGTTCATGACGGCGTCGCGCACGGCGCCGCCGACAAGTACCAGCTGGTGACCCTCTGCGGAGAATGCGTCAAAGAGGGGCCGCAGGTGGGCGATGCGGTCCTGGTAGAAAGAAATCATGTTCGGGACGAGCTATAAGCCGGGTTCTGTACCCCGTGAGGGGCCGTGACCATTCTTCTAGGACCGTCGTCGCCGACGGCCTCAAGCAACCTACCCGAGGCGTGACGAGCGGGCAACCCGCGCCGGCCCGAAGGCCGACTCACCTCTATCTGGTCTTGCTCCGAATGGGGTTTACCATGCGCCTTGTGTCACCACTCGGCCGGTGGGCTCTTACCCCACCTTTTCACCCTTACCGTCACCCCGAGAGGCCGGACGGTGGTTCGTTTTCTGTGGCACTTTCCCGGAGGTTACCCTCGGTTGTCGTTAACAACCATTCTGCCCTGTGGAGCCCGGACTTTCCTCTTCACGAACGAGCGTGCAGCGATCACGCGCTCGTCCCGAACAACTGGTTCAGCCTGTGCCTGCGTTCAGGCGGCGCCATTTTCAGGGGCGGGCTGGAAAAATAGAATGCGCTGACAATTGGGGCACTTGATCATCTTGCTCGAGATCTGGAGCTCATTGAAGAGCTGGTGAGGCATCTTCATGTTGCAGCCCGTACAGGTGCCATTGACCGCAGCGACGACGGCTGCGCCGGGGCGACGCGCCTGAATGAATTCATACTGGCGAATCAGCTGCTTGGGGATGTCCGAACGGAGCTTGTCGCGTTCGATCTCGAGCTGAGCAATACGCACCGAGCTGGCTTGCGATTCTTTGTCGATAGCGCCTTGTTCTTCGGCGATTTGCGACTCAATCTCAGCGGTCTTGCGGGCCTTGTCGTCGACGTCGGATTGAAAGGCTTCGAGGTTTTCACGCAGTGTGTCGCGCTCTTCCTCGAGCTGAATCCGGAGCTTCTTGTAGGTGTCGAGCTCTTTCTCGAGCGCGTTGTACTGTTTGGTGTTGGCCACCTGATTGAGCTTGATCTTCGACTGATTGTATCGGTCGTTGTTCTCTTCGAGCTCGATCTCCTTCTCGCGCATCAGACGACGGGTGTCATCCAGCTGAGCCTTCTGGGCGTTCAGATTCTCCCGGAGGCCATCGTGCGCAGTGACGAGCTCATCAAGCGTCTCGCGTAACCGCTCGGTCGTCTGGTTGATCTCGTAGATTTCCAGGTCGTATTCCTGAAGTTGGCGCAGCAGTTTGATCTGAGGGTCCAAGGCGTTCCTCGTGTCAGGCGGTTGGAAATACGGGATAAAAACGAGAAAAGGCGCTCAGACTGTTGTCTGGGCGCCTTTTGTAGTCAGCGAGTCGCCGTTGAACCGGTTCCCGCAATCGATAACGTAAGAGGAGGGTCGTGGGGTCATTCGCAGCAAGGACGAGAGGATGGGCCCAGCCGGACTCGAACCAGCGCGTAGCCGGTTATGAGCCGGCGGCTCTACCAACTGAGCTATAGGCCCGTTCACCGAAGCTCCGGAGAGGGTAAAACCGCAGGATGCCGGGAACGGCTGAGGCCTGTACCCGACTTGGACTGAAAGCGCAACCGCTGGACGCCAAAAAGTGAGTCGCACCAAACGGGCCATAGATCCTGTTGGCCGTCAGCTGAGCAACCCCGGCAGACATGGGCTGAAGACCTGTGGCAAAGGCCCCCTGCAGACCGGGCCAGCTCGCGGCAGGGCGCAGGGCGGGGCGTAATACACAGTTTCGCGCAGCGGCTGCCGCGTCGATGAAAGACGCCCGGAAGACCGTTCACCGAAAGGTAAAGGTCGCGCCCACGTAACCGGGACGCCAGTCAGGCAGGAGGCTGACGCCACGTGCCTCGCGGTCGCGCGGTGCAGTGATCCAGAGCACGATGCCGGTGGCCGCAATCACTCCACCACCGATCGTCATGGCCGCGACTGGCACTTTGGCTCCGTTGATGGAGTCGGACAGCTCATTGAGACGCGCTACGCAGTCTTCGCTGCCATCGCAGGTACGCGACAGATCGGTAAACTCGCTTCGATTGCCGCCTCCGGCCAGGTCAAGCCCAACGCCGCCCAGCGCGAGCGCTGCTCCGGTACCCAGCATGACGATACCGGCGGTGCGTCGACCACTTGCGGTACGCGCCGGCGGAGCATCTGTCATGGTGCTGGACGCCGTGTCGTTGGATTCGGATTCGGTCTCGCCAGACGCCACTTCGTTGACGGGCTCCTCGGTCACGACAGGCTCCGAAGGCTCGGTGTCTGCCGGGTCGGGCTCCGCTTCCACGACCTCAGACACCAGCGCATCATCGGGTGAATAGGGCACGCAGCCCGTGACGTCGGTTTGTGCAGCATCAAAGGCGGCTCGTACCGCGTCGGAGCTGTCGCTGACATCACGAAGGAGGGCGAGCGCGGTATTGGCCTGTTCGCAGAACCCCAGGTCGGTATTGATGCTGATGATGTTCTGCACCAGTACAAATCGGGCCTGTGTTGCCGGTTCCACGAAGTCTTCCGGCATGTCGCCGGAGCGCAACGCCGACGTGATATAGCTCACCAGCGCGCGTCGCGCGTCGAGGGCGGCGATATTACTGGTCCGCCAGCTGTCCGTACCGGGCACCGTTAGCGCCAGATCTTCGTCGGCAGCCGCCATGGCGTTTGAGAGCCGGGTGTATTCATCAAGCGACCAGGTGGACGACTGCGCGACGGCAGTGCTGACCATGCCACCGGTTAAAAGAGAGGCGGTGAGCAGGGCCGTCGCCCAGCTCCGAACGGTGCGGTGCAGACTTCGTTTCATTGGCGAATCTGGATGTTCCCGAAGGGATTGTTGGTGCCGGAGTTCGTGCCGGAGCTTGAACCGGAGCTTGAGCCGGAGTTGGTCGGAGGAGGTTCAGGCGTCCGCTCAGTATTGGTGCGGTTGACCGTTGGGCGCACCGTTCGCCGCGGGTCGGTCTGCTGTCGAACCGGCTCCACCACGGGAGGCTCCTCGACGGGTACGGCAACTGCCGCAGTCGAACCTTCGGCGGGTACCGCTACCGCGGCGGTGCCTGAAGCCTCGACCGGCTGCGCAATAACCGGAGCCACGACTTCGGGTGGCAACGGCGCAATCGCCGCGGCACCCGATGCACCAGAGCCTGCCGTCGGAACGACTGGTGGTGCGGTGATCGGCGTTGGGGGGGCGAGCTCGGGCGCCGGTGTCGTCGCCACGGGTTCGGGGGTGGGCGCCGGGGCCGGCTGCAGCAGAAACCACAGTCCCAGTGCAGCTGCGACCAGCACAGCGCCCAGGCCAATAGCGATGGGTGCAATCCGCGGGCCCGTCTGCAGCGTTACGCCGATCGTCTCGTCGAGTGGCGGGCTAGGTGCCTGAGCCGGACTGCTCAGCGTAGGGGTATGCGCCAGCTCATTACCCCGAACCGCAAGGGTCCCGGTTTGTTCCGGCTGCACGCGTGTGACGATGGGGCCGGCCTCGCGGAACGCCGTATACGGTTGCGACAGATCCATCGGAGGCCCGAGTTCGGTCAGCCCACGGCTCACCTGCCGCAACGCCTCCAGCATCTCGCGAGCGCTCTGGAAGCGCGCCTCTTCGGATTTCGCGCACGCTTTCGCTACAACATCAGCCAGTCCTGAGGCCCGGGTGTAGGCTCCCAACGGAACCGGGTCGGGGCGCAGGTGCTCGGCCGCGATCAGCAACGGGTTCCGCAGGTGCTCGTAAGGGGCGACCCCCTCCAGAAGCTCGGCCATCATGTGACCCAGCGCATACAGATCCACCAGCGGCGACGTCTTGCCTGCCAACAACTCGGGCGCCGCATATTGTGGAGTGCACACCACATTACCGGCCACCGTGTGGGTGCCGGCCTCGAACGTTGCCCCGCCAGCCTCAGCCAGCACCTTCGCAATACCAAAATCAAGCACCTTGGCGCTCGCAAACTCGCCCGGGTCCTGCACAGCGAAGACGTTCGCCGGCTTCAGGTCGCGGTGAACGATGCCCTGCGCATGGGCAACATCCAGCGCCTTCAGCACGTCGATGCACAATCGGGACACGTCACCGGGGTAAAAGCGCCCACAGCGCTCCAGAAGCGAGTCCAGGGGACGTCCCTCAATGAACTCCATGACGATATATGGCTGACCATTCTCCAGCTCGCCAATATCCATCACCCGCACAATATTCCGACTGTTCAGCGTAGCCACCGTCTCGGCTTCCCGCTTGAACCGACCCCGAATCCGCGGGTCGTACGTATGCTCCCGGTGCAGTACCTTGATGGCCACACGGAGAGAGGCGATCTCACGATGCCGCGCCGAGTACACGGTGGCGAACCCACCTTCACCGAGGGGGCCCTCTACCACATACTTGCCCGCTACCGGAGTACCGGGCGCGAGTCGCTCGTCGAGTTTCTGGTCGTCCATCGCATCCATCCAACGCTACAACATCCGATGTTTACTATGGGAACCCGATGAATCACGCAAGTCTGAGGGAGCCGCTGACGACAGGAATGTCGAAGGAGGTGCTGCACAACCTTCCGTGCCCGCCCAAATCAGGTGAAACGAGAACCCCCGAGACCACGTAGCGAGTCATCTCCCGCCTGCGTGGCCCGCCATGACACAATCCGCAGTAGGCTGGTTACAAGTCGGCTCAGTTGCCGTCCACAAAGCTCTTGAGCTGACCGGCGCGCTTGGCATGGCGCAGCTTACGAAGGGCCTTGGCTTCGATCTGGCGAATACGCTCGCGCGTAACATCGAAGTCCTGACCGACCTCTTCGAGCGTGTGGTCGCTGCGTTCGCCAATGCCAAACCGCATGCGGAGCACCTTCTCTTCGCGGGGTGTCAGCGTGCTGAGCACCTTACGGGTCGCCAGCGACAGGTCGCGGCTAATCGCTGCCTCGGCCGGAGAGATGGCGTTCTTGTCTTCGATGAAGTCACCCAGGCTGGAATCTTCTTCCTCGCCGATGGGCGTCTCGAGCGAGATCGGCTCTTTGGCGATGCGCAGGACCTTGCGGACCTTATCGACCGGCATCTCCATCTTTTCGGCCAGCTCTTCGGGCGTCGCCTCCCGTCCGAGCTCCTGCATCAGGTAGCGCTGCGTACGAATCAGCTTGTTGATGGTCTCGATCATGTGCACCGGGATACGAATCGTCCGGGCCTGATCCGCAATGGCGCGGGTGATGGCCTGCCGAATCCACCACGTGGCGTAGGTCGAGAACTTGTAACCACGACGGTACTCGAACTTGTCGACCGCCTTCATGAGCCCAATATTGCCTTCCTGAATCAGGTCCAGGAACTGCAGGCCTCGGTTGGTGTACTTCTTGGCGAGCGAAACGACGAGACGCAGGTTGGCCTCGACGAGCTCACTCTTGGCCTTTTCGGCCAGCCGCTGCCCAACCTGGATCGCGTTCCAGGTCAGCAACAGGCTCTCGGTACCCTGTGCCGCATCGATTTCAGCGCGCCGAATGCGGCGACGGGCCGCCAGCATTCGCTGCTCCAACTGCAGCAGCGTGTCGCGGTCGAGTCGCTTCTCGGCGAGCACCCGCTCGGCTCGGACCGGCGAATTCCGAATCATGTCGCTGATTTCGCGAACCTCGTCGTACGAGGCACGCGCGCGGTTCGCCAGTCGGCCCAGATCGCGGTCAGCGTCGTTGATGACGTCGACCAGCGAGCGAATACGATTCACAATGCGGTCGATCTGCTTCTTGCTGAGACGAATCTGACGCATGTGCTCGTACGTGCCGAAGCGCAGCTGCCGCATCTCTTCGCGGGCGCGGGCCTGCTCAGCGTCGCTCGCGTTCGGGTCGTGCACGCGCGAATTTACGCGCCGCATCGCGATATCGAGCTTCAGAACCGCTTCGAGGTGCGGAGCACACTCGGCGTGAATCTGCTCGAAGGACGGCGGGTCCTGCCCTTCCACAAAAATCGGCTCGCGGTACACATCCTTGTGCTTGATGCGCGTACGCTTGAGCTGCTCGCCAACGTGAATCACCTCACGCACGCCCAGAGGAGAGTTCATGATGGCCGCGATGACCATCAGCTCCCCTTCTTCAATGCGTTTGGCGATGTCCACTTCGCCTTCGCGATTCAGTAACGGCACCGAACCCATCTTGCGAAGGTACATGCGCACGGGGTCGCTGGTGCGCGCATAGGCCTCGTCCTCATCATCGTCCTCGACGACCGGCGCAGCGGGCAGTCGAGGGCGCGCAGCTTTCTTCTCGGGCTTGGCAGGCGTGGCTGCAGCCGCCAGCGCCGCGGCGGCTTCAATGGCAGCCAGCTCCTCGGCTGTCGGGCCTTCCTGAACCGGTGTGACTGGCTCCTCGTCGCGTACGTGGATGTGCAGATTCTGCAACAACACGTACACGTTATCGAGTTCGTCGGGCGAGATGATACCCGGCGGCAGCGCGTCATTCAGCTGGGTCCATGTGATGAATCCACGCTGCTTGCCCAGGGAGACGAGCTGCTCAATCTCCACACGTTTCACGGTCGTACCCATGAATCTCCTGTTCACTCTGCTTTGGCCAGACCACGAGCCGACTGCCACTAGGGGGAGCGCAACGGATGGTCAAGGGTTGCACGGTCGTTTTCCCACGCCATCTGTGCATTCCCCTGCGCCGGTATGCTTCCGCCCCCATCATCGACTCGCTCCAGCGCTCGTCATGAGCGCTTTTTTGTACTTCATAAGCGATACGCTGCGTTCCATAAGCGCCTCGAGTACCGCCGCATCGGATTCAACCTGCTGCACCTGCGACAGCGCCTCCGTCACGCGCACCAGCTCGGCGTTCACCCAGCGCTCTTTCAGCCGCCGCGTGATGCCTTCCCAGGTGGCGCTGGCCGCCGCGGCGTCCATGGCGACGGCCGAGGCCAGCACGGCATACATGCCCTTCACCAGGCCCTGGTCATCCCAACCATCAAAGAGCTCCTGCACCGTGCGAATGCGGCCTGCTGCGTACTCTTCGGCGGCCTCGGCCAGAAAACTCTGAAACCGTGTGTCGTCCACCAGCAGCGCGATCTGCTCGCGAAAGGCGGAGTCCAGCAGGCGCGGATGGTCGTTCAGCGTCACCAGTAACGTCGCGTGGTCGCGCGACAACGTCGCTGCCACGACCTGCTCTTCGGTCGCATCAGTGTCTTCATCCGGCTGCTGCTCGAAATTCCTGCGCTCCGTCGCCTGCTTTCTGTCGCGCCATGCCCGCACCAGCTGCTCTGCCGTAAAGCCAAGTCGCCGGGCAGCATCCTCGGTCGCGGCTTCGCGCAACAGCCGGTTTTTCACCACCGACAACACATCGCCCAGCTCCTCGGCCGCGCGTGTTCGAGTCGCCACATCACGACCCACCGCCGGACCGATGATCTGGTCCACCAGAATATCGAGCATGGGCCGAGCCGAGTCGAGCACGCGTGCGATGCCGGCGGTGCCTTCGGTGCGCGCCAGATCGTCGGGGTCCTGACCATCCGGCAGCTGTGCCCAGAGCACCTCGGGCATGTCCGCTTCCATGAGCACATCGAACGCCTTGCGCGCCGCGGCACGCCCGGCACGGTCACCGTCATAAAAGAGGATCACCCGACGCGTAAACCGCATCAGCAGCCGCGCCTGAGCCTCGGTGAGCGCCGTTCCGAGCGCCGCGCACGTCTCGGGGAACGCCCTGGCGTGCATGCTCACAACATCAAAGTTGCCTTCGACCAGCACCGCCCGCCCCCGCTCCTGAACCGCCCGCTGCGCGGCATGCAGACCGTAAAGCTCGCGGCCCTTCGTATAGAACGTCGTCTCGGGAGAGTTGATGTACTTTGCGTTCTCAGCCGGATCGAGAGTCCGCCCCGAAAACGCCAGCACCTGCTTCGACAGCCCGTAAACCGGGAACATGATGCGGTCGCGAAACCGGTCGTACTGCCCCGATTCGTTTTGCCGCGTAATCACCAGACCCGCTGCATCCAGCGCCGCCACGGCGACGCCACGAGGAACGGCTGCGTCCAGCAGATTGGACCATCCGGCCGGCGCATAACCCAGCCCAAAAGCCCGCGCTGTCGCCTCATCAATGCCGCGCGTCTCCAGATACGAACGCGCCGCGACATGCCGCCCCGACCACAGCTCGGTCTCCCACAGGTTCTGGGCGAAGTCAGTAGCGCGGAAGTAGCGCTCGCGCTCTCCACGACGGGCGTTATCGGCGTCATCCTCGATGCGCTCGATGCGAACGCCCGCCCTGTCGGCCAGCTTCTGCATCGCCTCGGGGAACGATAACCCATCGTGACGCATCAGGAATCCCACCGAGTTGCCCGACGCCCCACAGCCAAAACAGTGGAACACGCCCCGCTCAGGCGAAACGCCGAACGAAGGCGACTTCTCCTGGTGAAACGGACACAGACCCACCCACCGTGTGCCGCGCCGCTGCAGCTTCACGTACTGTCCGACGACCTCCAGAATGGAAGTGCGTGACTGGATCTCTTCAACGAGCTGCTGGGGTATTCGCCCACCCATGCCAGACTCGACCGGGAATGAGGAAAGGTAGGACACGCGAGCATACGGGGAGGCATCCGTCTGTCAAGCGACCGGCCGCCACTTTTTGCCACCGTTTCGCGACCCACTACGCAATCTTTGCAGGGCGGCGGTCCGCCCCGACGCCCGCCTGATGCGTACGCCTGCCCACGCCTTCGAGGCCGCTCTCGCTCACATGCCGGCGCACACCTCGAGCGTGGCCATATCTTCGGTGTAGCAAGGACGCGCGCTATCGACCTCGCCGCCGTAATAGGCCGCGCGCCCTTCGCAATCGAGCGCGGCAAAGCAGGTCAGCTCTGCCTGGCGAGCGGCGACGCAGGCCCGCACGGACGGCGTATCGTCGGCGAGCGTGTCGTAGAACGCAAAGCAGTCGGTCACACAGTCGCTGACCTCGACCCCGCTCGCCGAATAGCAGACCTGCTCGGCTTCGCACGCCTGCACGCACAGGTCATATGCCGGCGCCACCAGCCCAGCCAGCGCGCTGGTGCCAAACGTGCGTTCGGGGCTGTCTTCGACGCTGACGGTACCGCCGCAGCCGGCCAGCATCAGCACCAGCGCCAGCATCACCCGCCGCCCTGCAAAAATGCCCGTGAAGTCAGGGTGTTGCGGAAGAGTCCAGAAAGAGCGTGAGCGAGTCATCAAAACCTCGGACGGTGGCGATCGCGATGCCCATGCCGGCGACCAGCACAACGAGCAACGCCGTCGCACCATAGCTGAAGCGTACCCACTGCCGCAACGACTCACCGCGCCGGTCGAGCGACGCCAGCATCAGGCCGGCTCCGACGATGGCGGTCGAGATGGAGTGCCAGGCCAGGTGCTCCTTGATTTCGAAGAGCACGCCGTAGAACCGCGCATGCCGATACAGGTCCAGCTTCGCGGTCGTGCGGTACTCCGGATAGATGATCCAGCCGAGCACATTGACGGCGATGACCAGGGCGGTGGCCAGATACCCCGAAATGCGGGTCCATCGGGCGGGGCGTCTGGCTTTGCGCAGCGCAAAAACCGGGTGCAGGCACAGCGCGAGCGCCAACAACCCGATATGTCCGTGAAACTTCTCGAGCAGTAACCAGATGTTCATCGCATCGTCCGGCCGGGAGAACGTCGACGGTGTACGCCAAAGGCGCGGTGGCTGTCATGTGAAGTCGTGGTGACAGCCGGTTGTGTGAGCAAGCCCCGTTGACAACCTGCTGGTGAACGACCATTCACGGCGCGCTGAGTCACGGTTCAGTCCTTTACCCTCCCGATGATGGAGTCCCTCTGATGAGTCGTAAGATCCGCAAGGTCGCAGTTCTGGGCGCCGGCGTTATGGGTAGCGGCATCGCTGCTCACCTCGCCAACGCTGGCATTCCCTCGCTTCTTCTGGACATCGTGCCCCCGCAGGCGGGCCCCGGTGACAAGGTCGAGTCGAAGGCGTTCCGGAACAAGTTCGCCCTCGGCGGACTCGCCAACCTGAAGAAGGCCAAGCCCGCGCCGCTGTTCACCGCAGCATGCGCCGAGCTGATCGAAGTCGGTAACTTCGACGACGATATGGGCCGCCTGCAGGAAGTCGACCTCATCATCGAGGCCGTCAAGGAAGACATGAGCGTCAAGCAGGCGCTCTTTGCCCGCGTCGAAGCCAATATCCGCCCCGGCACCATCGTGGCGTCCAACACGTCGGGTCTGTCCATCGCGGGCATGACCGACGGTCGCGGCGACGACTTCCGCAAGAACTTCCTCGTCATGCACTTCTTCAATCCGGTCCGTTACCTCAAGCTCCTGGAGCTTGTGGCAGGGCGGGAGACCTCTTCGGAAGTGCTCGCCACGATTCACGAATTCGGCGAGAGCGTGCTCGGAAAGGGCATCGTCTACGGCAAGGACACTACCAACTTCGTCGCCAACCGAATTGGCGTGTTCGGCATGATGAAGATCATGTCCGAGATGTCGAAGTTCGGCCTGTCCATCGAAGAAGTCGACAAGATTTTCGGTTCCGCCATGGGCCGCCCCGGCTCGGCCGTGTTCCGCACCGCTGACGTCGTCGGCCTGGACACGTTCGTTCATGTCGCAAAGAACTGCTACGACACGCTCGTCGAGGACGAAGAGCGTGAAGTGTTCAAGGCGCCGGGGTTCATTGAGCGCATGGTCGCCGAGAAGATGCTGGGCGATAAGACCGGCAAGGGCTTCTACTTCAAGGGCAAGGACGCCAACGGCAAGACCGAGATTCAGAGCCTGAACCTCGAGACCTTCACGTACGGCCCGCAGAAGAAGGTTCGCTTTGACAGCCTCGGCGCCGCGCGCGGCGAAGAGGATGTGCGCAAGCGCAGCGCCCTGATTCTGCGCTTCGACGACAACGCCGGCCGCTTCGCCGAGCGCGTGACGCTTGAGACGATGGCCTATTCGTCACGCCGAATCCCGGAGATAGCCGACGACATCGTCAACATCGACCGCGGCATGCGCTGGGGATTTGGTTGGGAGCTCGGCCCGTTTGAGCAGTGGGACGCCTACGGTGTGCAGGCGGGCGTCGACCGCATGAACGAGCTCGATATCAAGGTCGCTCCGTGGGTTCTGGAGATGCTGGCCGCCGGTCGCACCTCGTTCTACGGCGTCGAAGGCACTGTCGACACCTACTGGAACATCCAGAAGAAGGCCGTCGAGCCGGTGCAGCAGAACAAGCGCACCTTCAAGGTCGAGTACCTGAAGCGTGGCAACAACAAGATCGCCCAGAACTTCGGCTCCACCCTGTTCGACATGGGCGACGGCATCGCGCTGCTCGAGTTCCACACCAAAATGAACTCGATCGACGACGAGATCGTCGCGATGATGCACAAGGCCGTCGACGTGGCCGAGAAGGACTTCCGCGGTCTGGTGATTGGCAACGACGCCCCCAACTTCAGCGCGGGCGCCAACATCTTCGCGCTGCTGATGGCTGCGCGCAACGGCATGTTCGAGGACATTCGCAAGCTCATCATCGCGCTGCAGACCGCTTGCCAGCGCCTTCGCTACAGCTCGATTCCGGTGGTCACGGCCCCCGGCGGCCTTGCGCTCGGCGGTGGTGCTGAAATGACCATGGCCGGCAACGCCATTCAGGCGAAGGCCGAGCTGTACATGGGCCTCGTCGAGTTCGGCGTCGGCGTTATCCCTGGCGGCTCGGGCAACCTGGAGCTGCTGCGCAACGTCTACGGTCCGTACGCGGCCGACCCGGACTTTGACGCGTTCCCCTTCATCAAGAAGGTCTTCCTGACCATCGGCACCGCCAAGGTCGCGACCAGCGCCGAAGAAGCCCGCGAGTTCGGCTTCCTGAACGCCAACGACGGCATCTCGCTGAACGGCGACTTCGTGCTCTCCGACGCCAAGGCTCGCGCCATCGGCATGGCAGAGTCCGGCTGGCGCCCGCCGCGCCCCACGCGCTTCCTGCTGCCTGGGCCGTCCGGCGCCGCCACGATCGACATGATGCTCTACGACATGGAGATCAACGGTCAGGTGTCTGCGCATGATCGTCTGATCGGCCGCAAGCTGGCGTCCGTTCTGACGGGTGGCGACACGTCGCCGAACCAGTTTGTGTCAGAAGAGCGCCTGCTTGAACTCGAGCAGGAAGCCTTCCTGAGCCTCTGCGGCGAAGAGAAGACGCAGGCTCGTCTGGAGTACATGCTGAGCAACGGCAAGCCGCTGCGCAACTGATACCCGACTGAGTCATCTCTTACGGATTTCACAAAGATTACAGGGCGTTGCCCGATAAGGAGATTCCACATGAGCCAGCGAGTTGTCATCGCCAGCACCGCGCGCACCCCGTTCACCCGCGCCAAAAAGGGTGAGCTGCGCGACACCCGTCCCGACACCCTTGCATCGTGGGCCATCAAGGCGGCCGTCGAGCGCGTTCCCGGGCTCGACACGTCGATCATCGACGACGTCATCCTGGGTTGCGCGTTCCCCGAAGCCGAGCAGGGCATGAACGTGGCGCGTACCGCCGCCCTGATGGCCGGCTTGCCCGAGACCACCAGCGGCATGACCATCAACCGCTTCTGTTCGTCGGGCCTGCAGTCGATTGCGCAGGGCGCACAGCAGATCATGGCCGGCACCTCGCAGGCGGTCATCGCCGGTGGCGTCGAGTCCATGACCATGATCCCCATGGGCGGCAACAAGGTCTCGGCCAACCCCGAAGTCATGGCGTCGCACCCTGAGATTTACATCTCCATGGGCGCCACCGCTGAAAACGTCGCCGCTCGCTACGGTGTGACCCGTGAAGAGCAGGACCGCTTTGCCGCCGAGAGCCAGCGCCGCGCAGGTGTCGGGCAGTCCGAAGGCAAGCTGGACGAAGAAGTGTTCGCCGTTACCGCCACCTACCGCGACGACGACGGCTCCATGAAGACCGTTACGCTGTCGCGCGACACCATCAACCGGCCCGAGACGACGTACGAAGGCCTGGCGAAGCTGCGCCCGGCATTCCGCGCCACCGGCACTGTCACCGCCGGCAACGCGTCGCCGCTTACCGACGGCGCTGCGGCAGCCGTGCTCATGTCAGAGGAGGTCGCCAAGGCCAACGGCGTGACCCCGCTCGGCTACTACCGTGACTTTGTCGTCGCTGGCGTTGCACCTGAGATCATGGGTATCGGCCCGGTGCCGGCCATTCGTAAGCTGCTGGCCAAAAACGGCCTTACCGTCGCAGACATCGACGTGTTTGAGATCAACGAGGCCTTCGCTGCGCAGGCGGCCTGGTGCGTGAAAGAGCTCGGCATCGACCCTGGGAAGGTGAACCCGAATGGCGGCGCCATCGCGCTCGGCCACCCGCTGGGCGTGTCGGGTACGCGTATGGTCGGCACGCTGCTGCGCGAGCTCAAGCGTCGCGGCGGCAAGCTCGGCGTGGTTTCGATGTGCATCGGCGGCGGTATGGGCGCTGCAGGCCTTTTCGAGGTCGCGTAAGTTGTAGCCATCGGCTAGTTTAGGGCCCGGGTTTTTCGTCGGCTTCGACGACGGCCCGGGCTCTCTGCTTTTTGACGTGCGCGCTCTTTTTCGGAGTGCGGCGACCGTGGTGCGCCGGCATGTTTACGATTCGGCAGCTTGAGATTTTCCTGTCTATCGCCGAGCACGAGCACGTCACCAACGCGGCCCGCGCGCTCGGCA